>JAABUU010000205.1_pt1 | contig 144752 bp, 134 predicted proteins | sample 5559301 | NCBI WGS metagenome assembly JAABUU01 (sample SAMN10711884, study PRJNA513360) | rock metagenome | isolation source: Antarctica rocks | place: Antarctica: Victoria Land, Richard Nunatak white | reverse complement strand
GGCCTCTCGTTGGATCGAGACACCAACGCCGCCGTCAATATAAGTGCTCTTGGGCAAAAGAGCCTCGCAGTCGCGACTGCGTAGAAGCCCGCTGATTGAGAGATTTTTATCAGCGTGGAGTTGTCACGTCTTCCGGGTTAGGTCTTCCAGGTCACGTCCCTGCTCCCACCTTCCGCCCGTTGTCCACCCAGATCTTGGTGCGGGTAGAGGACAGGGTCTGGCTGGAAGCGTCCTGGGCCAGCGCCTCGATGACATACTCGCCGTCGGGCACCTGGCGGGTGTTCCAGTCGAAGCGGTAAGGGGCGGAGTTGGTGACGCCCCGGAACTGGCCGTCCACATAGAAGGCGACATAGGCCGTGCGGCGGTCGGGGGCGGCGGCGGTGAGGGTAATCCGGCCGCGCGTCACCATCGTTTTGCCGGCGCGGGCGACGGCCAGTGCCCGGAGGGCGTAGTCGCGCTCGGCGACCGTGATCTCGCCCGCGCGCCAGGCGGCGTCGCCCGCCTCGCCCCGGACCAGGCGCAGGGCGGTGACGTCGGCCAGGGCCAGCGTGCGGTCGCCGATGAGGGACGGCATCGGCTGCCACGGCCCGTGGCGGCGCTGGATCTCGGCCCGCCAGGAATGGCCGGGCTGGTCCCGGCTCCAGGCCAGATCGAAATACCCGTAAAAAAGGGGCGGCGTCCCCTCCATCTCCGGCGCGGGCGGCTTCTTGCGCGAGCCGATCACCAGCACGGACGGGGCGCCCGCGCCGTCCCCCTGGGCGTTGTGGTAGGCGGGCTGGATCTGGAAGCCGCCGCGCCGCTCCGGCCCGATGCCCTCGAAGAGCGGCGACGTGGTGACCGGGGCGGTCGAGACCGTCAGGACGCCGTCATGGTTGGTGTTCAGCGCGCCGACGCCGGTGTACGAGCAGCCGTCGTAGCGGCCCACGCCGACGACGGGCTTGACGACGTGGGTGAGGAGCCGCGTGGTCCGGTTGGCGAAGGTCACGCGGACTTCGCCGCCCGCCACGTTGTCGAAGAAGACTTCTTTGAGCGGGTTCTGAGGGGCCAGAACCCGGATGAGCAGCACATCGCCCGCCTGGGGAATGTAATTGAGCGGCAGGGGCCGCAGGCCGCCGCCCAGGTTGTTTTCCAGGAAGACGGGGTTGCCGACGAGGGGGGACAGGTCGCGGAAGATGCCCGAGCCGACGGGGATGTTGGTGTAGATGCCCGACAGCCCTGAAACGTGCCCGCCGAACAGGTTGGGCGTCTGGGCGAACTCGCGCGGCAGGATGTTGATGAGCAGCGGGTCGGGCGTGTCCATGTCGCCGACGCGAATCCGCAGGCCGTGGACGGCGACGGCGGCGACCGTGCCGGGCTGGGCATAGCCGCTGGCCGAATACCCCATCAGGCTCCGCGTGGCCGGGGCGGTGACGCGCCCGACCAAGTGCCAGGTTTTGCCTGTATCATCCGAAACCTGGATCGCGCCGTCCACGCTGTTGACGATCCGTATCCGGTGCGTCTCGACCTGGGCGAACGGAGCAAACGTCGGCGGCCTCTCGTCCGCGCGGGCCGGAGTGACAAAGGGAGCCGCAAGGAAGATCGTGCAGAGGAGCAGGGCGGAGAACAACAGGGCTGGGACGCGCATGGGGGGATTATACCCGAAGAAGCCTAACCCCGGCGCAAGCGGCGCAGCAGGTTCCGCTCGGCAGCCGTTTGGGGGCAGGCGGCGGGCGGGTCAGGCCGGTGCGCGTAGCGGCCGACTTCGATGCCGTTATTGCCCGTCAGATAATCGCGTATCTGGAGTTCCAGCCGCCGCTTGTGCGGGACGAACGGGTCAACCCCGTGGATGTGCGGCCCGGTCTCGACGCCGTAGCGCGTGGTGAGGGGGAAGCTCACGCCCGGCACGCGCCACCAGCAGACCAGGCCCGCGCCGCGCAGCCGGTGCAGCAGAGCGCGCGTCTGCTGCGGCGTGAGGTCGGAGATGTCCAGGTCAAACGCGGCGCAGTAGGGGCGGTGGTTCACCGTGCCGTCCATGCCATGTATCCCGGCGCTGGCCGGGGCCAGGCCCAGCCCCTGCGCGGCGCGGGACGGCTCGACCCCAAGCCTCTGTAACACCTGCTGCGTGTGCGGGTGCAGCGTGTCGAACGGCAGAGGTGGCCCAGGCCACCTGACGAAGACGACAAGAGCGGCGAGGGCGATCATAGCGAGCAACTGGCTCACGCCGAGCCGCTTCGGCGCCCGTTTGGAAGTGCTGACGGCCTTTGCGTCTTGCTCGCTTTCCCCCTCTGTCAAGGAACTGCCGCCAGCCCGCTCATACCAAGCGCACCATGGGGAGATCATGCCTTGATGTCATCTAGGGTGAGGGCCAGCATAAAAGAAAACCACCACTCCTAACTGTTCTTCACTGTCCCATTGCGTCACTTGCGGGACGCCAGGCTGGTTTCTGCGAAGACCGTCTTCGATGTCTTTCCGTGTCCAAATCTTGTAGAATATCCGTTGGGCATTGGGGAGGGTTCTGTATTCGTGGTTGCAGTGAAATCCGCCCTTCAAGTGCTTTATGACCCCAGGGTCATTCTGGATCGGATAGGGCTTCTCCGACAGCGAAAGTTCCGCCTGCTCGAATGCTTCCAGCCAGGTTGCCTCTCTGTCGGCGAGCCTCGCCCAGTACCGGCGGACATCAGGATTCTTCTGTATCAGCCACGTCGCCACTCCGCAGCCTCCCGGCGCTCCCCGATGGCTTGCTGAACTTCTTGGGCGAGATGTTTATCGGCATAAAGTTCCGCTGTGGCCGCCCAGTCGGAAATCGTATCCAGCAGTCTCCTTAAGTCTCTGGCTTCAGCGGCCTCCTTGAAGTCGTTGAAGAGGTCATAATGATATTTGGCTGGGACCGAGTAGAAAGCAGATAGAATGCCTGCCATTGGATCAGGAACAAAAACAATCGGTGTGCTTTTCCTCATAGGAGCGGTTTGCTGCCCCTGGAACCACTCGTTGAACGGATAGGGTGTTTGATCCTCTCCCCCATGAAGCGAACCTGATAGAGACGATAGGGTGTCATGCTGACTACCCTTGCTGAAAGTCTCTAAAGACATCACCCGCAACTCGCTATGTTCAGGTCTGCGCGGCAGGCCGGAAAACGTGTTCCGGGCAAGTGTCCCTGCTTCTAGCGGTGATTGCTCCAGAATCGATGTTTTCAAGGGTTCTTCTCCGTTGCGATGTCATCAGATGGCGGATATAGCTCCGCGAAAGCCTTCCGCGTTTCTTCGGGATCGCCCGCATAAAGATTCGGTGTACGATTCATGTACACACGTCGAAGCAATTTAGCGCGCTTCTCCCAGAACTCCACCATCCGCATATAACTATCATGTGACAGTATTATGCGAACGCTGGGCTTGGCCGTTTTGGAGCCATTAGCGTAAAAGTCATGGCTAAAAAGGAGCGAGATTTCTGACTCACCTATTTCCACAAAAACATCATTGGCATAAATGTCTTGGATTCTGGGATCTGCCGCATCTATTAGTGGTTGGTCAGCCATTTCGAAGTTCGCCTTTTTGTCCCGCGTTTTTGCCCTCGTCTTTAGACGAGTTTCTCGAATTAAAGTAGGTGTCTGTTGTTACACCACACCAAAATTATAGCCGAAATCCCGGTTCATGTCAATCAATCACTATCGGAAAGCAGCGGAATATTCTTTAGATGGGGAAACCGTTATGATGTCAGGGATGCGCTTTGGCAGGCAACCCGGCGGGGCTTGGCGGGGCCGCCGGAAGAGGAGGCGCGGGGTCGCGGAAGGTGCGGCGGGTGAGAGAATACTCGCTGAGGGAGCCGTTCAGGATGATGGTGTCAATGAACAAGAGGCGCGGCTTGGGGGTGAGCGCGAACGTGAGCAGGGCCGCCGACAGGGGAACGCCTTCCGAATGGTCGAAATAGCGCAGGCCCGCCCCGCCGGTCGTGCCGGCGTTGCAGATCACGGTGATGCCCTCCGTGTCCATCGAGGCGCGGTGCAGGTGGCCGCATAGGATCAGGGGAACCTTGCCCCGCAGCGGATCGGCCTGGACGGGGTTATGGACGCACACAATGTCCGGCGGGGCGGGCATCTTCCCGACCGTGTCCGCGAGCTGCCCCGCCGCCGCCGTCAGCGCCGCCGCTGGGGTGTCCACGCTGCCCAGCCCCGCGCGGGCCGAGCTGGGATCGGGAGAGCCGAGGAGGGTCAGCCCCGCCACCTCGACCGGCTGGCCGTTCAGGATCACCCCGTTGCGGCTGGCGGCCACTCCCCGAACGGTCGCCTGGGAGTCGTGGTTGCCCGCCACGAAGACGTGCGGCACGGCCAGGCGGCCCAAAGCCTGCGACAAGGGAGCCTCGACCGGCGTGCCGTAGTCGGTCAGGTCGCCGGTGTCAACCACGGCATTCACCTGAAACCGGCTCGCCAGCTCCTCCACAAACCCGATGGCGGCCGGGTTGTTGTGGATGTCCGAGATGTGCAGGATGCGGACCGTCTTGACGCCCGGCTCCAGCGCGGGCATGGCGCTGATGCGCCCGTACAGGGTGTTGACGTTGACGGCGACCAGGCGCAGCTTTTGGGACAGCGCTTCGCCGTTGTCGAAGGCGCCCCGGACCAGGGACAGGATCACCGCCGCCTGCCGCAGCGAGCCGACGTAGGTGAGGCTGCGGAAGGCCGTCCGGTCGTAGGTGTGCAACGTAATCAGGAGCAGGGCGGCGGTCGCGCCGCCGCCGAGGAAGGCGGAAAAGAGCCACGCGCGGACCCGTCGGGCGCGCAGCAGCAGCGGGGCGAGCAGCCCGCCGATAGCCCCCACCAGGACTTGATGCCCCCCGAAGCGGATCAGCCGGTCCCGCGCCGTCCGCTCCAGGTCGCGTTCCAGCCGGGCCTGCGAGGGTGGGTGGGCGACCAGGGCCTGAATCTTTTCCAGGCTGATGCCGCGCAGGCTGACACTGAGCGCGAGCGGCGTGTGGTGCGTGTGCGCCTGAATCTCGCCGAGCGGCGTGAAGATCAGCCGCGTCTCGCCTTTGAGGGCAGGCTGCACGCCGAGTTCGACGTCGAATGCCTGCCAGTGGTAAGTCTGCCGGCCCGCGTAGGTGACGCCCAGCCCGGCCCCCAGCAAGGACAGCAGGCAGAACAGGCCGCCCAGGGCGGCGCGAAGCGGCAGACGGCGAAAAGATGCCACGGGCACGACTACTTTCCCTGCACCGGGGCGAGTCGCGTGTCGCCGACGTACAGCGGGATGACGTAGTCGCTGCGATACACCGCCCCGCGCAGGGGGAAGTCGGTGTTTGGAAGCGTCCTCGTCACGCCGCCGCGTGTCTCCTGGACGGCCTTGACGAACGGGCCGCCGAGGTTGGTGAACAGCGTGGCCGAAACCCGCCCCCCGTCATTGCGGATCAAGGGGTTCTGGCGGTCAGGCGGGGGGCGGTTGGTCTGGTTGGAGTAGCCGCCCAGGATTTCCAGCGCCCCGCCGTTTTTGACGGTGAAGGGCGTCGCCCCCATGTTCTCGGTCTTGTAGCCGAATATCCACAAGGTTCCGCCGTTGCTGACAATTTGATTCCCACGACCGTACTCGATGTCTATCTGGCGGGCGAAGACGCGCTGGCCGGGGCGGCAGAAGTCGTCGCCGGTGGCGTTGTCGTTGACGTTTTCGAGGTAGAACGTGACCGGCAGCCCCTGCGGGTTGGAAATGCCGCCGCCCGCGCAGCGCTGGATGACGTCCCGCCGCGCCGTGACCCGGATGGGCATCCCGGAATCTTGAAAGAGAACGGGATCGAGAGATGGCTGCACGACAACGAACGTCCCTCCCTCAACTTGAGCCGCCATGCCGTTGACGACATGGACCGAGGCGGGGACGAGAACATCGCCGGGCAGCGTATAATGGCGCTTCTTGAAGCAGACGACGGGCTTGCCCGAATCGAGCGCGGCCTGGACGCTGGGGTAGTCGTCCACGACCGCCCACTGCGTCGCGGGGTCGTACCAGGGGATGCGCGGCGTGTCTTGGATGGGCAGCCGCAACGACCGTGCGGCCCGTCCAGGAGGTTCGGGGGCCAGCGTCTTAATTGGGTAGGAAACGTACTCGTCCACGAACGGCTGCGCGGCGGCGGCTGTCCCCGCCTTGCGAATGGCCGGCGTGTAGCCCGCCGTCGCGAGGTTGCGGACGAACAGGCACTGCTCTGAATCGCGCGTCATCTCGATGGCCGGACCACTCGTTCCCGCACCTTTTGATGTGCCTTTGAGTTCGCTGTCAAGGACAACGGCCTGCGGGCCGGAGCCGTCTATCTTCAGGGCGGGGACGCCCGCCGCCTGCTCCGACCGCAGGCGGCGCAGGGACGCGCCGCCGCCGGTGAGCAGAAACCCGGCCTCCTTCTGGCCGCGCAGCGTCAGATACTCAAAGGCCACGTCGCCTTCGGGGTTCACCGAGTCAAAGATGCCGTCGTCGAAGCCCTGCACGGTGACATCGGCGTAGTAGCCCTGGACCGACCCCTGCTTGAACCAGATGCCGTACTTCCCTGCCCCGTCGCCCGACCGAACGGTGACGCCGCGCAGGTCAGTGTTGTTGGCTCCCTGGAAGAACAGGGCGACCGCGCCCGGATTGCCGCGCCCGGTGTCAATCGTCAGGTTGCGGAGCCAGTTGCTGCCGGGCACGTTGTTGAAAACCGTGTCCGGGTGCTGGAAGGCGAGCACGATCTTGGGGTGCGCGGGGTCCCCATACCCCGCGCAGCGGTCCGCCAGCTTAATGACTGTTTTGTTTCGATCCTGCCCGACGAAGTGGACATGGTTGATGTCGAACGTGCCGTCCCACTTGGGGTACGCGCCGACCGTCGCCCCGCGATAGATCAGCGTGTCGCTGACCTTGTACGTCCCGCTGGGCAGGTAAACGTAGAAGCTGTTGTCCGGCCCCCACGGCCCGTGCGCCTTGTATTCGCGCTTCAGCAGGTCCCACACGTCCAAGAACGCCGCCGTGTCGTCGGTCACGCCGTCGCCCTTGGCCGCGCGCATCCCCGGCTCCGGCGGGCGCTTGATGTTGATGACCGGCCCGCCGTTCTGCCTCAAGAGGGTGTCGGGGAACGTGATGTTCGGCCCGCCGCCCCGGTCGCCCGCCTTCGCGGCGCGGGCGGGGGAGTCTGCCAGGATGAGGAGCAGGGCGAGGAGCGCCGTACCAAGAAATGCCGCGCGGGTGCGTTGGGTGTTCATCATAGGAACGGGCTTTCACCGCGGGGGAGTAGTTTTCCTGCCCCCAGCGGTATAACAGGACCATGCCCTAAAGGGCACGGCTAAATGGCCTTCGGCCAGAAACCCCCACTTCGCGGGGCTAAGAGAGGACCAAATCCGAGTGCCGCGAAGCGGTACTTCTTGGCGTCTTCGCCGGTTAGCCTTGCCCTTCAGGGCATGGTCGTCTCGGCAATGTATTTCTAAAGGAGTGGCAGTATGAAAATCATTTATGACCCCGAAGTGGATGCCCTGCACATTCTGTTTCAGGAAACAACGGTCACGACGGAAGAACTAACGGACGGTATTGCGGCGGACTACGACGCCCAAGGACGCCTCGCGGGGATCGAGATTCTGGATGCCGCGCAGCGTTTGGGCAGCCGCGAGGGGCTGCGTCAGGTCACGCTGGAAGGCATTGGCCAAGCCGTAGCCGCCTGACGACAGAAGGTGGCGGGGCCAAAAGGGGTGCAATAAGAGCAGGACGGGGTTCCCTCGTCCCTAAGGTTGGGGCGCGGGTTCGTAACCGGAGACGAGGTACTCGATCTCGACCGAGACGTGGACGGTCTTGGTGTGCGAGATTTCGAGGCCGAGTTCTTCGGGCGAGACACGCGCCGCACGGGTGCGCGCCATGACCATCGCGTCATAGGCGACGACCGTTTGGTGCGGCGCGTCGCCATCCAGATACTTCTCGGTGAAGGCGTGGACGCCGAGGAGGCGGACGCCCAGGCCGGATGCGACCAGCGCGGCCTTCGCATTGGCGCGCGTGATGCACTCCCCAAGCCACCCGTCTTTGAGGCCGTCATCGTCGGGATAGCCCCACTCAATGACGTTCAGCCGGGCGTTCTTCTGCCCCGTCACGATGCCCAGCAGGTCGGCCAGTCGGGTCAGGTCCGCGCAGTGAAGGCGCAGTTTGTAGCGGGCCAGGGAAGTCTTCCCCAGCAGGCCCGTCGTCGTGTCTGCATAGACGCCCTGGAGGTAGATGTCGGACGGCGGCAGGCCGAAGTCTGTCAGATCGCGGACGAGCTGGGCCACCTCGCGCGCCTTTTTCAAGGCTTCCGCGCCCGTGAACAGGGACGCGCCCTCGACGGTGACGTGCAAGTCGGCGCGGTCGGCGGGGATTTCGTGCCGCCGCGCCTCGCTGATCTTGAGGGTGTTCGGCTTCTCGGTCGCCATGAAAACAATGTCCTACTGGTCGTCCCGCAGGTCCGCGAACAGGATGGTGGACAGGTAGCGCTCGCCGTTGGAGGGGATGACGACGACGATCGTTTTGCCCGCGTTTTCGGGCCGGTGGGCGACCTGCATGGCGGCGCACAGGGCCGACCCCGACGAGATGCCGACCAGGATGCCTTCCTCGTGGGCCGCGCGCCGCGCCCAGTGGACCGAGTCCTCGGTCGTGACCTGGATCACCTCGTCCACGACCTTCATGTCCAGGTTGTCCGGGACGAAGCCCGCGCCGATGCCCTGCAATTTGTGCGGGCCGGGCTTGAGCGGCAGCCCCTCGCGGGTCTGGGTGATGACCGGCGAGTCGCGCGGCTCGACGGCGACGGCCCGGAAGGAGGGCTTGCGCGCCTTGATGACCTCGGCGACGCCGCTGATGGTCCCGCCCGTGCCGACGCCGGCGACTAGGATGTCGGCGGCGCCGTCCGTGTCATTCCAGATCTCCTCCGCCGTGGTGGCCCGGTGGATGGCGGGGTTGGCAGGGTTCTTGAACTGCTGGGGCACGAACGAATGCGGCGTCCGGGCAGCGATGCGCTCGGCCTCGGCGATGGCCCCGCGCATCCCCTCCGCGCCCGGCGTCAGGACCAGCTCCGCCCCGTAGCCGCGCAGGAGCAGGCGGCGCTCCATGCTCATGGTGTCCGGCATGGTCAGGATGCAGCGGTAGCCTTTGGCGGCGCAGGCGAAGGCCATGCCGATGCCCGTATTGCCCGACGTCGGCTCGACGACGACCGAGTCGGGCGTCAGGATGCCGCGCGCCTCGGCGTCGTCGAGCATGGCGACGGCGATGCGGTCCTTGACCGAGGAGGCCGGGTTGAAGAACTCCAGCTTGGCAAGGACGGTGGCCGGGGCGCCGTCGGTGATGCGTTGCAGCTTGACCAGCGGCGTAAAGCCGACCAGGTCGGTGATGCGTTCGTAAACCTTCATAGGATTTTCGTTCCTTCTTTGGCCTGATGTTCCGATGCTTCTGCATCCATATGTCACACTTGACGCATCAGCAAATATCCGCCTGCACTTTGCGCCCGCAGAGGCAGTCTACAGGCAAAACAGGCTTTCAGAACTCGCCAAGTCTGTTGACTTGGGTGAACATCTTTGGTTGTGATAAGCCGGTATACCAGTATAGATGAATGCTGTTGTCTGTGGTTCCGCTAGAGCCTCTTTTGTACCTGTGGTGACAACTCCACGCTGATAAATCAGCGGGCTTCTACGCTACCACGGTAGCGAGGCTCTGTTGTCCCAGAGCAAGAATGTTGACGGCGGCATTGGTGTCTCGGTCTACGGAAAGCCCGCACATCGGACACAGATGCCAGCGGTCAGACAACTTCTTTTTCGTGCGGCCTTCCAACCCGTCAGGGCGGTAGCCGCACCCAGAACAATCCTGCGAAGTGTAAGCAGGGTTGACGGCGATGACCTCACGCCCAGCACTTTCAGCCTTCGACGTGAGAATAGAACGAAACTGTGACCAGGCGGCGTCAGAAATAGACTTGGCGAGGCAGGGATTGCCCAGCATATTCTTGACGCTCAGTTTTTCGACGCCAATCACGCCGAATCGGTTGACGATGCGCCGAGCGTTCTGATGGCAGAAATCGTGCCTTCTGTTTCGGATGCGCTCGTGGATGCGCGAAACGACCTTACGGGCTTTGCGCCGCTCGCGGGAACCACGCTTCTGCTTTGACAACTTGCGTTGTGCTTTGGCGAGAGCCTTCTCATCCTTGCGGAAGAAGCGCGGGTTCTCAATGAACGCACCGTCCGAGAGAGCGGCGAATGTTTTCAGCCCAACGTCAATGCCGATTGCCTCCTCGGATGGAGGCAACAGTTCAGGCTCAATCTCCTGGCAGATGCAGGCGAACCACTTGCCGTTGACCCGATGCAGTGTGCAGGTTTTGAGGACGCCCCACGGCCTGCGGTGGATTTTGGCTTTGATCTTGCCGAACTTTGGCAGTTCAATCGTGCTGTCCCCGACCTTGAAGTTCTTGCCCTGCGTGTAGGTGAGGCTGTCATACTGTCCAGCACCCTTGAGGCGCGGGAAACCAGGCGTTCTCTCAATCTTTCCTTCGCCTTTCTTGACACGGTCAAAGAAGGCGTCGAAGGCCAGATGAACCCGATGGGCCACATCCTGTAGGACTTGGGAGTAGACCTCTTTGAGTTCGGGGTGGTCTTTCTTCCAGACGGGCAGGTACGCCTTCTGCTGGAAGTAGCCGACCGATTGCCCATCAACGTCGTACTGGTATTTCCTGTCGAGCACCAGACTGTTGTAGACCAAGCGGCAGGTTTCCAGAGTTTCTTCCAACTCGCGGGTCTGCGTCCTCGTGGGATACAGCCTGATTTTTAGACAGTGGCGGTTCACGGATATAGTATATCCGAGACCTTCCAATTATGAGCAACGAGACACCAATCTGTGTGAAGGGATTTATCGTCCGAAGACGGACGATGCACTATCCTAAAGTCTTTCATCCATCTCCCCCATAAATGGGGGAGGCTTCCGCCTTTTCGCTAAATACAAGACCGTAAGATACGGCTTATTGCGCCCGCCGCCATTCCGGACAAGTATCTCTTCGATCCCGCCAAAAAGTCCGCTTCTATTTTCCGATGGCAACGCTTGATGGTCGGAGTAGGTCTCCAAAAGCTGTAAATACTGCTCAGTCGTATACCATCTTACCCACGGGAATTGCATGACGCGCACGTCTCCAAAAAGATGAGACTGGTCAATTTCCTCTTGCCATCTGAAAATCTTTGTGTCTTGCTGATTGTTGTGACTCATAGGGTGATGCGTAGCATAAGGATGTGCCTTATTGGGTGGCATGTGCTTGTCGTAAACAACTTGTATCTGTTGTCCCACTACACTTTCATCGCTGGCTTCGATATTCCAGAACAGAGCCAACCACCCCTCTCCGGTGAGTGTTCGGGCAGACTTTGCATACCGAAGCTCAGGCGACACCCAATGGAAGGCAGTTGCTGACATAACCAAGTCGTACTGGCCTTCGGCGGCAGGCCAATCTTCAAACGTGATTGTCTGGATGTCTACCTGCGGGAAGGCTGCGAGATTTTTGGCGGCGAGCATGGCTAATCTTGGCCCTGGCTCAAGTGTCGTGATGCGACAGCCTTGACGGGCGAACGGTTGGGTTGCCTGACCTGTTCCACAGCCGATCTCCAGGATTCGCCTCTGCGTTCCCTCAAGAGCAGAGTTGACTGCTTCTACCAATGCTGAGGGATATGTAGGACGGACTGCATCGTACAAATCAGCGACTTCATCGAACGTCATATGCAACTTTTCAGTCATTTTGTGGTCCACATCCGAGGGGAAATCGTGTGCGGCTGCGTTCTTCTAACCTTTACCCCACGGGGTTCATCTACCTGACGCGCCTTGGTTTTAGAGAGTGACGTGCCTTTGATCCAATGATAGCGCAAAGGGGCAGCGGGTGTCAACCTGGCAGTGTGGCGGCGGAGGCGGTGGGTGTGGCGCAATGAGTGGCCCCAGGAGGCTCTACAAAGTGCGGTAACTGAAATCGGCGAAGCGCGCGTCGCCCGCGCCGCTCGCCGCCAGCGCCGGGCGCAGACATTGGAACCCGTGCAAGGCGCTGTTGTTGAAGCCCGACACATCAAAATCGGCGACCAGACTCTGCCACTCGCGCCCGTTCTCGCTGACCAGGAAATCCACCCGGTTGTGGCGGTTGACGATTTTCAGGTGCGCCGCGCCCGGCTTCCACGCACGACTCGCCAGCGTCTGTTCCGCCCCGTAGACGCGCACTTGGCCGTCCTTGAGTTCGGCGAACAGCCAGTGTTCGGGCTTGTAAAACAAGCCCATGGCCGCGCCGCAGCCGTTCTGGGGCGTCGCCGCGACCTGCACCTGGTAGCTCGCATCGCGCGCCATGATGGTGAGCGGCGAGCTTTGGCCGGGCAAACCGCCTTTGGCGCGCATCGTCAGCGCACCCTGCCCCACTTGGAAGCGGCTCATGTCGGTCTCGTCCCACACGCCCCAGGTTGCTTTGAGACTCGGCGCGCGGAAATCGTCCGATAACTCGATCATCGGGCGCTGCGCGACGCCCATCGGCGCGGGCATCGGCTCCCCGCGCCGCGCGCCCAGCGGCGCGCGCGGCCAGCCGTCCGCCGTCCACTCCACCGGCTCCATCAGCGTGTGACGACCCAGCGTGGGCAGCCCATTCCGGTAGCCGTGGTAGACGATATACCAGCGGTCGGCGGGCGTCGAGACCAGCGTGCCGTGCCCCACCGACCACCAGGCCTCGTCCGCGCTGTAAGTGTGGATGAGCGGGTTATGGGGCGAGTTCTCCCACGGGCCGAGCGGCGATTTTGAGCGCGCCACCACCGCCATGTGGCTGGTCGGCGGTCCGGCGGTGCCGCCCTCGGCGCAGGTCAAGTAGTAGTATTCGCCGCGCCTGGTCAGCTTGGGGCTTTCCAGCCAGAAGCCCTCCGTCTTCCACTCCTGGGGGAACTGCCAGCCCTCATAAACTTTCTTCCGTTCTCCGACGGTTGATAGGCCGTCGGGACTTAATTCAACGGCGTGGCCGCCGGCAGTGTAAAGGTAGCGTTTCCCGTCCGGGCCGACCACATGGCCGGGATCAATGTCGTCAATCTTCAGATTGATCGGCGCGCTCCAGGGTCCGCTTGGATGCTCTGCATGAACGACATAAATGCCTCCCATCGGGAAATAAATGAAGTAGCGCCCCTCATGATAGACAAGTTCGGGCGCCCAGACTTCCGCGTGTGTGTCATGCATGTCATTGAGCGCGTGTGAGATGGGCGTCCAGTTCACCAGATCGCGCGAGTGCCAGACCACCAGGCCTGGCGCATAGCGGTAGGAGGTGTGGGTGATGTAGAAATCGCCGCCCACGCGCAGGATCGAAGGGTCGGCGTAATCGCCGGCGAAGAGCGGGTTCTGGAACCTGGCGGCGGCGCGGCTCCGGGGGGATTGCCCCCACGCCGCCGAGGAGCGGCCCGCCAGCGTCGCCGCTGACGCGCCCGCCGCTAGCTGAAACAAAGCGCGGCGCGATAGTTTGGTACTGATTGAAGTCATAGAGTCGAGCATCCTCACGCCATTATACTGCACTTGCGGCCCTGATGCAAGGGAAATCAAGGACAACCACGGACAGGAAGGAGGGCAGGACAGGAAGGAGGGCAACCCCCTGTGGTTGCCCCTACCGATGACGGGTGCGTAGGGGCAGGCCCCCGTGCCTGCCCTCCCTAGCCACTCCCGGCACTGGAAGTGCCGGTCTACTACAGGTGAAAGTCGCTCCGCGACTCAGGCCGGCGCACGCCAGCTTGTCCTCAGTGCCGGAGGCACTTTCATTCCAGAGTAGCCCGGCACTTCCAATGCCGGGGCCTCTCTCCCCCTTGACAACCCGCCCTAAAAATGCTACCCTTGACCCTGTGCTCAAGGATTTGCCATGACCGATAACGCCGTCAGTGAAAAGGCCGTTCCCGAAGCCGTTCCCCGGAAGCGCGCCCGCGTAGCCGTGGTCGGCAGCGCCAACACGGACATGGCGGCGCGGGTCGCGCGCCTGCCGGGGCCGGGGGAAACCGTGCTGGGCGGGGAGTTCGCCATGCTGCCGGGCGGCAAGGGAGCGAACCAGGCGGTCGCGGCGGCGCGACTGGGCGCGGTCGTGACGTTTATCGCCTGCGTCGGCGCGGACGCGCTGGGCGACGGCCTGGTGCTGGGGCTGGAAGCCGAAGGCATTGACACCCGCTATGTCGTCCGCGACCCCGACGCGCCGACGGGCGTGGCCTTGATCACCGTGGACGAGGCGACGGGCGAGAACGTGATCGTGGTGGCATCGGGCGCCAACGCCAAGTTGAGCGTTGGCTTGGTGGAGATGGCGGCGGACGCCATCCGGGACGCCGATGTCGTGGTCTGCCAGCTAGAGTCGCCCTTGAAGACGGTCACGGCGGCTTTGAAGCTGGCGCGGGAGGCGGGAAAGACGACCATCCTCAACCCTGCCCCGGCCCAGCCGCTGACGAATGAGCTGCTGTCGCTGGTGTCCGTGCTGACGCCGAACGAGACCGAGGCGGCCCTGCTGGCCAAAAGCGCGTCAGTAACCCCCGCGCAGTGGGCGAACGCTTTACGGGAGAGAGGCGCGGCCAGTGTTGTGGTCACGCTTGGGGCCAAAGGCGCGCTGGTGGTTACGGAAGCCGAAGAGACGCTGGTGCAGCCGTTCGCGCCGGAAAAGACCGTGGACACGACGGCGGCGGGCGACTGCTTCACGGGCGCCTTGGCAGTGGCGCTCGGTGAAGGGCGGAGCCTGCGGAGTGCCGCGATGTTCGCCAACGCCGCCGCGTCGTTGAGCGTGGAGAAGGCCGGGGCACAGCCGTCGCTGCCGTCGCGGTTTGAAGTGGAGCGGCGGCTGCTAGATTGACCCCGCCCTGAACGGCGGGGCTTTGATAGTGCAAGCCCCCGCCTGCGCGGGCGCGAGATCGTAGCGGCGCTGCTTGCTGCGCCCTCCGTGCTTGCCGCGCCTGGTCTTCTGCCCGCGAAGGCGGGGATTTGCTTTTCTAAAGCCCAGGGGTTCAGCCCAGGGGGTGGCCTGTTTATTATGACCAACGTTCGCGTCCGCTTCGCCCCGTCCCCGACGGGCGCGCTGCATATCGGCGGCATCCGCACCGCCTTCTGGGACTGGCTGTATGCCCGGCATACCGGCGGCACGTTCATCCTGCGGATCGAGGACACGGACAAGAACCGCGAAACGGCGGACGGCGTCCAGGTGATCCTCGACTCGCTGCGCGCCTATGGGCTGGACTATGACGAGGGGCCGGAAAAGGGCGGGCCGCACGCGCCGTATATCCAGTCGCAGCGGCTGGACATTTATCACAGGTACGCCGAGCAATTGATCGCCGAGGGAAAAGCGTACCGGGCCTACGACACGCCGGACGAGCTGGCGCGGATGCGCGAGGGTCAGCAAAAGCGCGGCCTGCCGCCGGGCTACGACCGCCGGCACCGGCATCTGAACGAGGCCGAGCGGGCGGAGTACGAGCGGACGCGCGGCGAGTTCGCGACGGTCCGGTTCGCCGTGCCCCTGGAGGGCCGGACGACGTTCACCGACGCCGTCTACGGCGAGATCACTGTGGAAAACCGGATACTGGAAGACGCCATCCTGCTCAAGTCCGACGGCTACCCGACGTACCACCTGGCGGCCCAGGTGGACGATCACCTGATGGAGATTTCGCACGTCCTGCGCGGCGAAGAGTGGCTGCCGAGCGCGCCGATGCACATTCTCATTCACCGCGCGCTGGGCTGGGAGCCGCCGATCTACGCCCACCTGCCCGTGATGATGGGGCCGGACAAAAAGAAGTTCGGCAAGCGCAACGGGGCGCTGGGGGCATTGGAGTACCCCAAGCAGGGCTATCTGCGCGCGGCGACGCTGAACTTCCTGGCGATGCAGGGCTGGTCGCCCAAAGAGGAGCGGAACCTGTTCACCGTGCCGGAACTCATTGAAAAGTTCGACCTGGACGGGATTTTAAACCGCTCGCCGATCAGCGACCCGGAAAAGCTGCTCTGGTTCAACGGGCAGTACCTCCGGCAGTTGGCCCTGTCCGACCTGGCCGCGCAGACGCTGCCGTTCTTGCAGGAGGCGGGGCTGGTCGGGGCCGACCCGGACGTGATGACTTTGGAATACATCGGCCGCGTCCTGGCTTTGGAGCAGGAGCGGATGAAGACGCTGGCCGAGGCGCCCGCGCTGGCGGACTTCTTCCTGCTGGGCGACGACGAGTACCTGTTCGACGAAAAAGCCGTGACCAAGTGGTTTGGCCGCCCCGGCGCCGGAGATCGCCTGCGCCGGGTGCGCGAGGGCTTTGCCGCCGATGAGGTCTTCGATGAGGCGACAACGGAAGCGGTCGTGCGCGCGACGATTGCCGAGTTCGAGGTGGGCGGCGGCGAGGTGATCCATCCTGTTCGTCTCGCCGTTTCGGGCCGGACGACGGGGCCGGGGCTGTTCGAGCTGATCGCCGTGCTGGGCCGGGATCGCTGCCTGCGGCGGCTGGACCGGGCGCTGGGGATGGTAACAGGGTGAGCACCCGGCGCAGGCATCCCGGCACTGGAAGTGCCGGTCTACTGTCGAATGAAAGTGCCTCCGGCACTGAGGACAAGCCACACGATGTCGTCTCCTCAGTCGCGGAGCGACTTTCACGCTGGGTAGACCGGCACTTCCAGTGCCGGGCCTCTTGCGCGACGGGGGTTGGGTAAACGCTTATGGAAATCACAGACGTCAACACGCTGTTCGGGGCCTACCCCGCGCAGCACGCGGACAGCAGCCCCGAAACGCTGGTCGAGGCGATGCGGGCGCAGTCGGTAGACTGGTGCCTCGCCCTGTCCACCTGGGGGCTGTTCCATTCGGCCCCGGCGGGCAACGCGGAAACGATGCGGGCGTGCCAGGCGCACGACCATCTCATTCCCGTCGCTACGGTCAACCCGGTCCACTACTGGGGGCAGGAGGGGATGATCGAGGAGATCGCCGAGGGCGCATTCGAAATGTTCCGCTTCTTCCCGCACCTCCAGGGGTGGCCGCTGGAATTCGCGCCCTTCATGCGGATTCTCTCGGTTCTGGGGCGGTCGGCGCGGACCCCGATCATGGTGAGCGTCCAGGAGCGCGGCGAGGCGACGCAGCTTCTGCGGCTGCTGGACGATTTCCCGCACCCCGTCATCCTCGCCGGCGTCTCGCCCGACACGCTGACCGAAGCGGTCTCGCTGATGCGGGTGCATGAGAATCTTCATGTGGAAACCAGCGCGCTCCTCGCCCCGTATGCCCTGCCTCTGCTGCGGGACACGACCGGGATCGGGCGCGTCCTGTTCGGATCGGATGCGCCGGGCCGCTCGCTGGCCGCCGCGCTGCGGTATGTGCGGGCGTCGGGTCTGTCCGAGGCGGATCAGGGCGCGGTCTTGTCGGGCAACGCGCAGCGCATCTGGCACGGGGGGAATGAGTGATGCCAACCTTTGATGTCCACGCCTACTACGGAGCGACGCCGTTCTCGTCCGACATGGCGACCCGCGAGTCCATTCTGGCGACGCTGCGGCGGGGCGGTCTGGACGGGGCGGCCTTGATCTCCGGCCTGGCCGCCGACTGCGATTTCGTGGCGGGCAACCGGCAGCTGCGCGAGGTCGTCTCGCCCGAGGACGGCCTGTTCGGGTGGCTGACGCTGAACGCGGGCTACCCGGTCGAGTCGCAGGAGGAGCAGCGGCGGCACCAGAACCGGCGCGGCATGGTCGGTGCGGCCCTGTTCGGGACGCCGGGCCGGCCCGTGACGCTCAACGAGGCCCGCGAGATTTTGAACGCCCAGCGGCGCTACGCCAAGCCCGTGGCGATCTCGGTCCCCGACGCCGAGGCGGTCCACGCCGCCCAAGCGATCGCGGCGGAGTTTCCCGCCATGCGCTTCGTCTTCCTGGGCATGGGCGGCGAGGACTGGCGGGCGGCTGTGGCCGTGGCGAAGCAGCACCTGAACGTGTACCTGGAGGTTTCGGGCAGCCTGGACTCGGACAAGGTCGCCCACGCCTCCTCGGTCGTGACCGCCCGCAAGCTGCTCTACGGCAGCGGCCTGCCCCACGTCAGCCCCGAGCTGACGCGCGCCCTTGTCGAGAGCGCCCCGACCCTGACGCGGCCCGACCGGGGCCGCATCCTGTCCGAGAACGCCGTCGCCCTGCTGCGGACGGCGATGGAGCCGGAGCCGGACGAGGCGGAAGACGAGGCCGAGGCGGAGTAGCGCACGAGGGAAATGGCCGAAGTCAAGTTCACGGCGCAGAGCTATCTGGCGGCGGCTCAGGAACACCTCAGCGCGTCCCGCCTCCTGCACGAAGCCGCCCTCTATTTCCTGGCGCACTACGTCGCGGGGGCTGCCGTAGAGTGCATCCTGCGGGCATACGCGCGGCAGGTGGAAGACACGTTCACGGGCCGGCATGACCTGAGCCAGCTTGCAGAGCAGGGAAGCTTTTTCAGCCTGGCGCGCGGCGAGAAGCAGATCGAATACAACGCGAAACTGAACGAGGTCAACCTGCGTTGGCGGAGCAACCAGCGGTACATGACGGAAAGCCAGTTGCTGTCTTACCTGAACGGCACACGGCTGGACTGGCGGGTTCGCGGCGACCGGCTCAAATACAACAGCAAGCGGATGTACAACCTCGCGGAAGACATCGTTGGGCTGGGGGTGCTAAAATGGAAGAACGGATAAAGGAAGCGCTGCAACGGAACTTTACGGGTGCCCAGGTACACCTTCGGCGGGATGAACAGGCGGAAAAGGTGAACGGATATGTGCTCTGGGAGGGCTTTTCCGGTCATGATTTCCTTTGGCGGCAGAACTCCCTATACCGTGTGCTACGGCGCGAGTTCGGGGCTGAGGCGCAGAGCATTTCCCATCTGTTCACCTACACGCCAAATGAGTACGAGCAGATGGCTGCCCTTTGAGGCGCCGAGCGAGTTGAGAAAAGACGAGGCGGATGAGTAAGGCCCCCCCCGCCCCCAATCCTGGGGGAGCAGGAGAAGATTACGGCGCGGGGCGTCTGCGGGCCTCACCGCTGGCGCGCTTTCTTGCCAAACAGCGCGGCATCAGCCTCGCCCACGTCAGCAGCACCGGGCCGCAGGGGCGCATCGTTGACTCGGACGTCCTCGCTCATGCCGAAGGCAGCTCCGCCGCTTCTCCCCTTGATCCGCCCCCCTCTCCCGTCGCGGGGGAGGGGCTGGGGGTGGGGGCAGGGGAGGGGGCCGAACGCCGCCTCGTTGCTGCCCTCATCGCCTTCACGCTTCTCATCACCACCCTGCCGTATGCGCTGGGATATTTCCTCGCGCCGGTGATGGGGCAGGGCAACTCCACCTTCATCGGCACGCCCTACAACATTGACGACTACTGCAACTACCTGTCCTGGCTGCGGCAGATGGCGGACGGCCGGTTCTTCCTGCACAATATGTTCACGACGGACGCGCAGAACAACCTGGAGTTCAACGTCTTCTTCTGGCTGCTGGGGCGGGTCATGGCCGTGACCCACTGCTCGCCGCAGGCCGCGCTGCAAGGGGCGCGGCTGGTCGGCGGGGGCGCGCTGCTGTGGCTGATTTATCGCTTCTACCGCCACTGCCTGCCGACGGATAGATATGCGCGGCTGACTGCGTTCGGCTTCGCGTGCCTGTCCAGCGGCTTTGGCTGGACCCAGTGGCACCACTGGCGGGACAAGAACCTGCCGGGCGGGCCGGTGGACGCCTGGCAGCCGGAAGCCTACACGTTCCTGAGCATCTACACGTCGGCCCTAATGACCGTCAGCACGGTCTTCATCCTGGGCGCGCTGTACGCCCTGCTGCGGGGCGAGCAGACGGGCAAGGGGCGCTATGCGGTTTGGGCGGGACTGTGCGGCGGCGTCCTGGGCAATATGCACTCGTATGACGTGCTGCACCTGTCGGCGGCCTGGGGGCTGTTTTTAATTGTCTGGACGATCCTGAAGCGCGGCAAGGGCGTCGCGATGAGCTGGGCGCGGGCGGCCGTCGCCCTGGCCCTGACGCTGCCGACGACGCTGTATATGTACCACGTTTATAACGCCGAGGCGGTCTTCAAGGCGCGGGCGAACGTGCCGACTCTGTCGCCGGCCGTGTGGCACTACTTTCTGGCGTATGGGCTGGTGTTCCTGCTGGCGGTGGTGGCGGTCGTGAAGAAGGCCCCCACCCCCTGCCCCTCCCCCGTTCCGGGAGAGGGGGGTAAGACTTCTCCTTCCGAGTTCCCTCTCCCGCTTGCGGGGGTGGGGCCGGGGGTGGGGGTCTCCCTCCCCCTCGTCTTCGCCCTCTGCTGGGCTGTCGGCGGCCTGCTCGTCTGTTACCTGCCGTTCGCGTTCCAGCGCAAGATGCTGATGGGCGAGCACATCCCACTGTGCCTGCTGGCGGGCTGGGGGGCGGCAGTGCTTGTAGGGCGATCCGCGCCGCGCGTTCAAGTGGCTGTCTTGGCCCTGCTCGTGCTGGCGAGCGCGCCCTCAAACGTCCTGTTCCTCGTCCGCGATGTGCGGCATCTGGAAACCGACAAGAGCGAGACGCACCTGTTCCCGTTCCTGGACCGCTCCCTGATGGATGTCTACGGCTGGATTCGGCGCAGCACGCCCGCCGACGCCGCCGTCGTCGGCTTCCCCGGACTCTGCACCTACCTTCCCGGCGAGGCGGGCCGCGTCGTCTGGGCCGGCCACTGGGCCGAAACGCCGCGCTACGGACACAAAGACGCCGAGTTCGCCGATGCCTTCGACCAGATTGCGCCCGACGACGCGCGCCACCAGTTCCTGCGCGGCACGAAGGCGCAGTACCTCTTCTACCCCAACGACGTCTCGAAGGCGACGTTCAAGCGCCGCGACGGGCTGCATCGGTTCGTGGAACTGACTCAGGCCCCTCCCCCGTACCTGACACAAGTTTACAAGAACGAGATGTTCACGGTGTATAAGATACGGTAGCGGCCCGGCACTGGAAGTGCCGGTCTACTGCCCAGTGAAAGTGCCCAGTGAAAGTCGCTCCGCGACTGAGGGAATGCTCCACGCAGGCTCATCTTCAGTGCCGGAGGCACTTTCACTCCACAGTAGACCGGCACTTCCAGTGCCGGGAGCGCCGGTGCCGCGACAGGTTGCATTTTCTCCCCCACTTGCGATATAATAACCTGATGACAATTGTAAGCGAACGGCCCGCGCAAGGGCCCAATCTCATAGAACTGTCCCCACACGGGCGCGGCGGCTACACGGTCCTGACCTGGGGCTGCCAGATGAACGAGGACGACTCGGCGCAGATGGCGGCCATGCTGGAAGGGCAGGGCTACGTCCCCGCCGAGCGTGTGGAAGACGCCTCGGTCATCCTGCTCAACACCTGCTCCGTCCGGGCCAAGCCGGAGCGCAAGGTCTATTCCAAGCTGGGCGAGCTGCGCGCGCTGAAGGCGCAGAACCCCGACCTGGTCATCGGCGTCTGCGGCTGCATGGCGCAGAAGGAAGCGCCCGAAATACGCCGGCGCGCGCCCTATGTGGATTTGGTCGTCGGCACCGGGCAGATTGACCGCGTCCCGGCCCTGGTCGAGCGGGTCCGGCAGGAGCGGACGGCGATCATCGCGACCGAACTGCCCTCGCGCAAGGACCGGCACGACAAGGCAACGCCGCTGCGGGTGATGGGCGTGCCCAATGGGACAGCCCCCAAGCTGAAGTCGTTCGTCTCCATTTCCTACGGCTGCGACAAGTTCTGCGAGTTCTGCATCGTCCCCATCACGCGCGGCAAGGAGCGCTCGCGGCCTGCCGAGGAGATCGTGCTGGAAGTGGAGCGGCTGGCGTCGCTGGGCACGAAGCAGGTGACGCTGCTGGGGCAGACGGTCAATTCTTACGGCAAGTTTCTGGACGAGCCGTGCTCGTTCGCGCAGCTTTTGGAACGCCTGAACGCCATCGAGGGCATTGAGCGGATACGCTACACGTCGCCGTACCCGAAAGACTTCCACCAGGACGTGATTGACGCCATCGCCGGGCTTCCGAAAGTCTGTGAGCAGGTGCATATGCCCGTGCAGGTCGGCGACGACGTTTTGCTGAAGCGGATGGGTCGGGGCTACACGCTGGACCAGTATAAGGACATCGTGGCCCGCCTGCGCGCCGCCGTCCCGGATGTCGGGCTGACGACCGACCTAATGCTGGGCTTTCCCGGCGAGACGCACGAGCAGTTCGAAAACACGCTGCGGTTTGTGGCCGAGACGCGCTACGACGCGGCCTTCATGTTCGCCTACTCGCCGCGCGAAGGGACGAAAGCCGCCGTGCTGGACGACCAGATTCCCGAACCCGTCAAGCTGGCGCGTTTGAACGAGTTGATCGATCTGCAAAATCAAATTACGTTAGAAGTGAACGCAGGGCAAGTGGGGAACGTCTACGAGGTGCTGGTGGAGCGGCGCAGCCCGAAAGACGCGGGGAAGTGGACGGGGCTGAACCGGCAGGGCAAGACGATCAACTTCCCGGCGTCGCGCGACCTGGCCGGGCAGCTCGTGCAGGTGAAGGCGGTCAAGTCGCACCTGTGGGGCTTCACCGGGGAGCTGCTGCCCGCGCGCACGGCGCGGGGGATTACGCTGGCGATGGCGGAGTGAGATGTTGGCGGAGTGAGATGTTGGCGGAGTGAGATGTTGGCGGCCCTGAAGGGCCAGGCTAAACGGATGGGTCGCCCCTTCATAAAATGCTTGCGGGGCTGCGGAAACCTGCCGTGGATCTGTTCTGTAGCCCCGAAGGGGGTTCCGTCCGAATAGCCCGGCCCTTCAGGGCCGGGAACACTGGGGCATTATGAGCAAAGGCAAAAAGATCTGGCTGTGGTCGCTTGTGACTGTTCTCTTCCTGGGCGCGTTCGGCGCGGGCGCATTGCTGCACACCTACCGCCGCATGACCGGCGGGCACGGAAGCATCAGTCAGACCATCAAGGACATGAAAGAAACGGCCTTCGAGCCTACTCAGGGTTTTGCCGGCCAGGACAAGCTCACCATCGTCTGCATGGGCATTGACGACAACTGGACCAACAGCGATGTTGTGTATACCTCAAGTGCCCGCACCGATACGCTGTTCGTGCTGACGCTGGACCTGAAAAACAAAAAGGCGACGATGCTGTCCATCCCGCGCGACACTTACGCCCACATCGTCGGCACGAAGAACGACTGGCATTTCAAGATCAACGCCGCCTACACGACCGGCGGGCCGGAGCGGACCGTCGCCACGGTGAACGAGTTTCTGGGCGCCAATGCCAACCATTACATGGTGCTCAACATTGACGCCACCAAGAAGATGGTGGACGCCATCGGCGGGGTGGACGTCAATGTCGAGCACGAGATGCACTACCACGACAAGTGGGGGCACCTGAGCATTGACCTCCACCCCGGCGAGCAGCACCTGATGGGGGACGACGCCGTCGGGTATGCCCGCTACCGGCATCCCGATAACCCCAGAAAGGTGACGCCCGAGGACGGCGACGAGCGGCGTATGTACCGGCAGCACCTCCTGCTGCGGGCGATGGTGGACAAGGCGAAGACCTTTGCCAACGTCACCCAGGCCCCGCACCTGGTGGATGTCGCCATGGGGTCCATCCGCACCGACCTGACGCGGCAGCAGCTCTTTGATCTGGCCGCCATTTTCAAGGGCATCCAGCAGGGCGACATCCGAACGGCCTCCCTCCCCGGCGACGACTTCCGCGGGGCGGACGGCGCGTGGCTTTACAAGATCAAGCCCGAAGTCGCCCATGCCTATGCCGACTGGCTGGTCAAAGGGGATGAAACCGCCGCGCGCCGGCTGGTGACGGTGGTTGTCAAGAACGGCACGACCACGCCGGGCCTGGCCCAGCGCGCGGTGGAGCAGCTCAAGGCGCTGGGGTACACTGACGTCCAGAACGGCGGCAACGCCGACCGGCCCCGCCTCCAGATGGCCGGCCTGAAGTCTCCGGCGAAGCCGGAAGCGCCTCGGACGGTCCTGCTCGACACGGGCGTTCCCAACCCCGACGCGCCGCAGGACATCGCGACCCTGCTAGGCGTGGCGTCGCCCATCTCCGCCCGCCGGCCGGTCAAGCCCAACAAGGAAGGCTGGACGCCCCCGCCCGCCGTCCTGGTGACATTGGGCCAGGACTACGCCGCTGCCTACAAGACGGCGGTCGCCAACGGCGTCCTCCCGCCGCCGGGCAGTATGGGCAGCGGCGCGGCAACAAGCGCGAATTAGGCACAGGAGGACCGGGTGGAACAATCACCAATCCGCGCGCTGATGATTGGGGCGCATCCCGACGACTGCGAGTTTTTGACTGGCGGGCTGGCCGCCAAGTACCGCGCGCAGGGGCACGTCGTCAAGTTCGTGTCCGCCACCAACGGCAACGCCGGGCATCACCAGATGGGCGGCGGGCCGCTCGCCCTCCGGCGGCAGGAAGAGGCGGGGCGGGTCGCGCAGGCCACTGGGATCGAATACGAAATCCTCGATATTGACGACGGCCAGTTGGAGGCCGACCTCGCCACGCGCGAGCGGTTCATTGGCCTGATCCGCGCCTTCCGGCCGGACCTGATTTTCACCCACCGGCTCAACGACTACCACCCCGACCACCGGCGCACGGGGACTCTCGTGCAGGATGCCTCGTACCTGATCCGCGTCCCGAACATCTGCCCGCTCGTTCCCCACCTGACGCACACCCCCGTCATCCTCTACATGCAGGACGGCTTCCGCAAGCCCGTCCCGCTATCGCCGGATGTCGTCGTCGCCATTGATGACGTGGTGGAAGACAAGGCCGCCATGCTCCACTGCCACGAGTCGCAGTTCTACGAGTGGCTGCCCTGGATCGGCGGCTACGCCGATCAGGTCCCCGAAGGCGACGCCGCCCGGCTGACCTGGCTGCGCACGGGGCGGGAGCAGTACGACGGCGCGGTCGCTGACCGCTTCCGCCACGCTCTCATCGCGCGCTACGGCGAGACGCCGGGCCGGGCCGTGCATTGCGCGGAGGCGTTCGAGGTCAGTGAATATGGCCGCCCTCTTCCCCCGGACGAGATCACCCGCTGGTTTCCCCTGTGAAGGCGCTGGGGCAACGTGCCCGAATCAGGCGAACGCATCAACTCATAGGGGCGAACCTTGTGTTCGCCCTTTCTCCTGTGTTCGCCCTTTTGGCGTCTGCGGCTTCGCTTGCGGCTTGTCAATCGCCCCTCGTATCTGCTATAATTAGGGCACAACCTGACCCGGAATCCTCCTCATGCCTGCCGTTGAAGTTGTCTTTTACAAGGACGTTGATGACACGGTTCCCGTGCGGGACTGGTTGGCTGAGTTGCGGCGCAGACAGCCCCGCGCGTTCGCTAAATGTCGGGTGCGTATCGCGCGGCTGGCGGAAGTCGGTCACGAAATGCGGCGGCCCGAAGCGGACCTTCTGCGGGACGGCATTCACGAGCTGAGGATACGGCTGGGTACTGTGAACTACCGCCTCCTCTATTTCTTTCACGGGCAAACCCTAGCCGTGCTGGCGCACGGGCTGACCAAAGAGGCCGCCGTTCCCAGCCGCGACATTGACCGTGCAATCGCGCGGATGCAGAAATTTGTGGCGGACCCTGCCAAACACACTTATCGGGAGCCGGTCATCGAAAATGCGGAGGAAGACGATGAGGACGATCAGTGATGCCGTTGAGATACTAGACCAGATGATAGGCGAAGACGCCGGAATGCAGACAATGCTCGAAGAGGAGCGGGAAAAACTGCGCGTCGCCCGGATGGTGTATGAGGCCCGTACCGCGGCCCAATTGACGCAGGCGGAACTGGCGGCGCGTGTCGGGACGCGGCCCTCTGCTATCGCGCGACTGGAAGACGCGGATTATGAGGGGGACGCCTTGACGTTGCTGGCCCGCATCGCGCGTTCGCTGGATCAGCGGGTGGAAGTCCGTCTTGTTCCACGGCAGGCGGAAACGGCGGATGCTGCGGCCTAAGCTGTGTCCGCCGACGTAATGACCCTCTCTGCCGGCTCACAGAAACGAGCGCGAGGCGGGGCGGGTTCTTTTTGTTTCTTTGCGATAGTAAGCGAACAGGTGTACGACTAAATGGCCTTCTCACTCGACAACATCAACACCCAGGGGCTGACGCCCATGCTGCGGCAGTACTTCGACTTCAAGGCCGAACGGCCCGAGGTCGTCCTGCTGATGCGGGTGGGGGACTTCTACGAAGCCTATGGCGAAGACGCCGAGACCATCGCGCGGGAGCTGGAGATCACGCTGACGGGGCGCGAGGACAAGCAGGCCGGGGCGCGCATCCCCATGGCGGGCGTCCCGCACCACGCGATGGAGCGGTACGTCGCCCGTCTCATCGGCAAGGGGTTCAAAGTCGCCGTCTGCGACCAGGTGGAGGACCCCAAGCTGGCGAAAGGCCTGGTCAAGCGCAAGGTGACGCGCGTTCTGACGCCCGGCACCATCGTCGAAGACGCGATGCTGGACGCCAAGACCAACAACTACCTGGTCGCCGCCGTCACGGGCGCGAAGATGCCTTCGGGCGTGGGCGTGGTGGACGTCTCCACCGGCGAGTTCCTGGCGACCGAGATGCCCTGCGAGGCCGGGCCGGAAAAGGTTGTGGAGGAGATCATGCGCCTCCAGCCCGCCGAATGCCTGCTCCTGCCGGGCATGGAGGAGCTGGGGGAGGCCATCAAGGCGGCGTCCAAGACCGTCGTGACGTTCCACCAACCGCACGAGCAGCGCAAGTCCTCTCGTCAGGTCCTGCTGGACCACTTCGGGACGCCTTCTTTGAGAGGTTACGGGGCCGAGCAGATGACGTCCGGGCTGGACGCCGCCGCGCTCGTCTTGGACTACGTCAAGCAGACGCAGCAGGGGGCGGCGACCCACATCCGCAGCCTGGCGACCTACTCCACCGAGAACTACATGGTGCTGGACGCCGCCGCCCGGCGCAACCTGGAACTGACGCACTCGCTGGCCGACGGCGCGAAAAGCAAAAGCCTGGTGTCTATTTTAGACCGCACCGTGACCCCGCTCGGCGGGCGGCTGCTGCGGAAGTGGTTCGACCAACCCCTGCTCGCACTCGATAAAATCCACAACCGGCAGGCCGCCGTGTCCGAATGCACCGCCGATGCCCTGCTGCGCGGCGATCTGCGCGACGCCCTGCGCCGGATCGCCGACCTGGAACGGCTGACAGCCCGCATCTGCTCCGGCGCGGCCAACGCGCGCGACCTGGTCTCGCTCAAGCAGTCCTTGCAGGCCCTGCCCGAAGTCGAAGCCGCCCTGGCCCGCGCCCCCGAAGGCGGCGCGCTGGCGCCTATGCGGGCCGTGGTCGCCGATCCGCCCCAGGATTTGACCGATCTGCTGGACACGGCCATCCAGCCGGAACCCCCCATGCTGCTGCGCGAAGGCGGCTTGATCCGGGACGGCTACAACGAGGAACTGGACGCCCTGCGCGAGCTGCGGTCCGGCGGCAAGACGTTCATTGCCAAAATTGAAGAAACGGAGCGCGAGCGGACGGGTCTGAAGGGGCTGAAGGTCGGCTTCAACAACGTCTTTGGCTACTACATCGAAGTCAGCAAGGCCAGCGGCGGTGCCAGCATCCCGCCGGATTACCAGCGCAAGCAGACCACGGCAAACGCCGAGCGGTACATCACGCCCGCCCTCAAAGAGTACGAGGCGCAGGTGCTGGGGGCCGAGGAAAAAATCTTCGAGCTGGAGTACGGGCTTTTCGTCCAAATCCGGGACGAGATCGCGGACAAGTATACGGGGCAAATCCTGAAGCTGGCGAAGATTCTGGCCCGCCTGGACGTGTTCGCCGGGCTGGCTGAGGTTGCACTTTCGGGACGCTTTGTGCGCCCCAACGTCCATGACGGCGACACCCTGAGCATCACGGCGGGCCGCCACCCGGTCGTCGAAAGCCTGCAAAGCGGCACGCTGTTCGTCCCGAACGACACCTACCTGGACGGCGAGGCGGCCCGGCTGCACATCATCACCGGCCCGAACTCGGCGGGAAAAAGCACCTATCTGCGGCAGGTCGCCCTGATCGTGCTGCTGGCCCAGATCGGCTCGTTCGTCCCCGCCGACGCCGCCTCCCTCGGCCTCGTGGACCGCATCTTCACCCGCGTCGGCGCGCACGACGACCTGGCGAGCGGGCAGTCCACGTTCATGGTGGAGATGAACGAGACGGCGAACATCCTCAACAACGCCACCCCCCGCTCCCTGGTCATCTTGGATGAAGTCGGGCGTGGCACGAGCACCTATGACGGGCTGGCCCTGGCTTGGGCCATCACCGAGTATCTCCACGCAGTCGGCGTCAAGACGCTCTTTGCCACCCACTACCACCACCTCAACGAGCTTGAAAAGACGCTGGGAGGCGTCAAGAACTTCCGCGTGGCCGTCAAGGAGCAGGGCGACCACATCGTCTGGCTCCGCAAGATCATGCCCGGCGGCACGGACAAAAGCTACGGCATCCAGGTCGCGAAGCTGGCCGGCGTCCCCGACCCCGTCCTGCGCCGCGCCCGCGAGGTTCTGAAGACACTAGAGTCCATGGGCAAGGGCGAAGGCGCGGTCGGCGGCACGGACGCGGGCGAGCGCCTGTCGTCGCAGACCCAGCGCCTGCAAGCCACGCTGTTCGAGGCCGAGCGCCATCCCGTGCTGGACGAACTAGAGTCGCTCGATCTGGGCACGCTCTCGCCCATCGAGTCCCTGACCAAGCTGTACCACTTGCAGCGCAAGCTGACGGGCGGCTGAATTTTGGTATAATGACGCGGAGGAGAAAGACTATGGAGAACGCAACGCTGGATCGTGCCGCAGAAATCGCGCGGGCGCTCGGGCCGGAGGAGCAGTTGCAGCTCCGCGCGATGATAGACTCGTGGCAGACGGAAACGCCGACAAAAGCACTGACGGAGACGACGCCGGAGCAGGAACGTCGGTTCGCCGAACATCTGCTGGCAATCGGGATGATAGACCACATCCCGGAGGGCCACCCCGAAGGCTATGTTTCTCCCCTTCCGATTGTTGTTCAGGGGGAACCTGTGTCCGAAACCATCATCCGGGAGCGGCGCTGAGTGGCGGTCTGCTTTCTGGAAACCAGCGCCCTCGTCAAGCGTTACGTTCAGGAGACCGGTACTGTTTGGGTAGGCAACCTCTTCACGCCTGCGGCGGGGAACCTGCTTTGCATCGCGCAGGTCGCCGGCGTGGAGACGGTCGCGGCTGTGACGTTGCGCGCCCGAAGAGGCGCGACAACGCCCGGCGACGCGGCCACTGCTCTCACGAGCTTCCGCCTTGATTTTGCCCGCGACTTCTACCGGGTGCCGGTTGATCTGACGACCATCAGCCGCGCGATGGACCTGGCGGAAGGGCATGGCCTGCGCGGCTACGATGCCGTTCAACTGGCGACGGCGCTGCAACTGGAAGTGCAGGCCGTCCGCACGGGGCTGGGCCGCCTTGTCTTCATCTCCGCCGACGCCCATCTCAACGCCGCCGCTGCCGCCGAGGGGCTGGCGGTGGACGATCCCAACGCGCACCCGTAGAAGTCTACCGAGGCAATCCGATGATCACGAAGACGCGCGCAACGCTTGAAGACCTGTACGCCACGCCGGGCAAGGCCGAACTCGTGAATGGAGAACTGGCGCTGATGAGTCCAACCGGAGGGATACCCGGCTACGCAGGTGACGAGATATTCTTCAGCCTCCGCAGCTATGTCCGAATGACTAATTTCGGGCATGCCGTAGGCGACAACAAAGGGTTTTTGGCTCATCTGCCCCACCGCGAGTCGTTCAGTCCAGATGCCGCCTTCTACTTGGGGCCGCCCGCGACGATGAAGTTCTTCCCGGACGTGCCCGTCTTCGCCGCCGAAATCCGCAGCGAGGGTGACTACGGCCCGAAAGCCGAAGAAGAGATGGCCGCCAAGCGCGCCGACTACTTCGCCGCCGGCTGCCAAGTCGTCTGGGACGTGGACCTTTTGAGTGAGGACGTGGTGCGGGTCTACCGGGCGGACGACCTGAATAACCCCACCATCTACCGGCGAGGCGAGACCGCCGAGGCTGCACCCGCCGTGCCGGGCTGGACGATGCCCGTAGACGATCTGTTCGAGTAGGGTGAAGTGTCTCTGGACGCGCTCGGCTGCGGCTTGCGGCTGTCGGAGGTTTATGCGCGGGTGCGGTTTCCGTCTGCGGAAGAAGGAAAAGGCTGATGCCGGATGCAGAAGTGGAAGAACAGAGCTGGCCCCCATCGCCTACGGGGCAGCCGCCGCCTTCATTGGCAGCGGCAGGGGGCTTGCCGCCTGGGCTGAAGATCGGCATGGTTGCCGCCGCGCTCGGGGTACTGTTCACGCTTTGGCAACTTCTTCGCTTCATCTCAAACCAGTATCCATTGCTCCGCTTCCTGCCGGATATGCCTGCCCATTCGGTCCTTATGATTTTGCAGGGGAGGCCCTGCCTTGTCATTTTTAGTCTACCGATGCTCGCGGTGCTGGCGCTGGCTGGGGTTGGACTGGCTGTCGGCATCCAAGATTGGCGCGTCAGCCGCCGCGCCGGGCGGCCTGAGAGATTCTGGATGACCGCTCTCGGTTTCGCGCTCAACCTGCTGCCCTTTGTGCTCTTCGCTAAAGTCTTCGTGGAGGCGGTCATCGAGTGAATGCGGCGGGTTGGGTACAAACATGGTAGGAGAACACATGACATGACCAGCATCACGAAAGGCCCGTGGCAGGTGCAGGATGAACTCATCGAGCAACCGTCCTGGGGCGGGCAGTATATCATTGACCTGAAGGGGCTGGCCGGCGACCCGCAGTGGCAGGGCAAAAAGGTCGGGCAGTCGTATGAGATGGCGAAGGCCGCCAAGCTGATTGACCCAGACGGGGGGGCGATTAAGCCGCTGGCGGAGTTGATCCAGTCGGACCCGGCGGGCTTCTTGGGCCAAAAGGTCCTGGACAGGCATGGGCCGGATCTGTCGCTGTTGATCAAGCTGACGCAGGCCAAGGGCAACTCGTTCCAGGTCCACCTACCGGAAGGCAAGTCGCTGGGGCATTGGGCGCCCAAGCCCGAAGCGTGGTTCTACCTCGCGCCGGGCCTGTACACGTTCGGCCTGAAGGCGGGGACGGACTTTGAGGCGTACACCCGCGTCTTGCACACGATAGACGACGAGATGGAGAGACTGAGCCGCGAGGTCCAGTCGGGGCGTTTCTCCGTGAACGAGGCGCGGGCGCAGGCGAAGCAGCGGATACAGGCATTGGATCCGTTCGCGTATGTCAATCTGGTCGAGGCGCAGACGGACGACGTGATTGACCTGACGGCGGGGGGCATCCACCATTCATGGGAGCAGGACGACGCGCGCTTCCCCGACGGCAACCTTGTCTATGAAGTGCAGCTTGACGTGCCCGACGACAAGTGCTCGATGCGCGGCTTCGACAAGGGCAAGATTTTGGACGACGGCAAGCTCAGGCCCACGCATGTGGCCGACTACCTGGCGACGATTGAGCGGGACCCAGAACACAACGAGCTTTCCCAGCACATCCGCAAGCCGCAGGTCGTGGAAGAAGGGAACGGCGGCAAAACCGAGTCGCTGTTCCGCACCGCCCATTTCAACACGGACCGGCTGACCGTTTCGGCGGGGGCGTCACTGCCGCAGTCGCTGGCCGACGGCTTCCACCACCTGTTCGTCCATGCGGGAACGCCGACGGTGGGCGGGCAGACGCTGGCGCAAGGGCGGTCGTATGTGCTGCCGGCCCTGGTGGGTGAGTATATGATCGAGGCGGGCGACGGGGACGCCGTGCTGCTCAAGACGTATCTGCCGGTTTAAAGACCCGGCCCTTCAGGGCCGGGCTACTCTCGAATGAAAGTCGCTCCGCGACTGAGGAGCTGCCGCCGCCCACCTTCTTCAGCCCCGGAGGGGCTTTCACCAACAGTAGCCCGGCCCTGAAGGGCCGGGTTCTTTGCGGCTGCGCCGCCCTGTGCTACAATAACCCATGCCCACCACCCAAACGCTGCTCGATCCCGCCTTCCTCAAGAAACTGGAAGCCCTCAGCCTCGTCTCCAAGCGCGTCTTCGCCGGACAGACGAAGGGGGAGCGGCGGTCCACCAAGCGCGGCTCGTCCATCGAGTTCGCGGACTTCCGCGAGTACACACTGGGCGACGATCTGCGCTATGTGGACTGGAAGGCGTATGGGCGGCTGGAAAAGCTGTTCCTGAAGCTGTTCGTCGAGGAGGAGGACCTGAGCATCCACCTGCTCGTGGACACTAGCCAAAGCATGGAGTTCGGCAGCCCCGTCACGAAGGCCGTTTATGCGCACCGTCTGGCCGCCGCGCTGGGGTACATCGCGCTGTCCGAGTACGACCGCGTCCTGCTGGCGTCGTTTAGCGGGGGGCTGGGCGAGATGATGCCGCCGATGCGCGGCAAGCCGGGCATCTTCCCGTTCTTCCAGTTTTTGGAGACGCGAATGCCCACGGGCGGCGGGACGCGGTTCGGGGACGCGCTGGCGCAGTACGCGGCGCGGGCGAAGAACGTCGGCATCGCCGTCATCGTCTCCGACTTCTTTGACGAGACCCATGTGCAGGGCATCAAGGCGCTGCTATCGCGGCGGTTCCAGGTGGTCCTGCTGCACGTTTTGGACGAGGAAGAGCTGCACCCGACGCTGACGGGCGACCTGCGGCTGGTGGATTCGGAGACGGGATCAATCCGCGAGGTCAGCATCTCGCCGCACCTGCTGGCGCAGTACGAGGCGCAGCTTCAGTCGTTCTGCGCCGGCTTGCAGGCGCTGGCAAACCGCTACAACCTGGACTATGTGCGGGCGTCCACGGGCTTGCCGTTCGAGGACGTCGTCTTGAAGTCCCTGCGGGGCGGGGGTTTGGTGCGGTGACGGGAGACTGCGTCTGCTTACATCGGCGGGCGAACGCAAGGTTCGCGCCCTCCCTCTCGTTCCTGTAGGGGCGAACCTTGTGTTCGCCCTTCTTCCGGGTTGTTCGCCCCCAAACCGCAGCAGACCCTACGGCAGCAGATCCTGTTGAGCCACTACCGCAAAGAATCTGTGCATGTCGGCCCTGACACCCGACATCGAAAAACTCAGGGTTCAAGTTTTGCACGTTACCCCGACTTGACCGTATACAACGTCGCCGTCCCGGACTTGCTCAGATAGCCGCTCGTGTAGACCGGGTTCGGCAGACCCGGATCGCAGTCGCCCGTGGGCACACACCCCTGCGCCTGCGCGCTCCAACTGGCCGAACTGCTCTGGGTGATGATCGCGCAGGACGGCGGCAGGTTACTGGGAATTACTGTCCAGGTCGTGACCGTGCAGGGCAGCCGGATCGTCGTGCGGCCTGAGTAGCGGCTCCTCTAGGGGAGCGCAAAGAAAAGCCCGGCCTCTCGATGAAAAGCCGGGATGTCACACTTGCTGCCGACGCTGACTAGCGGCAGTTTTTCAGCGCGTCCTGTGCTGCTGCCCCGGCTTTGGCGTCGCCGAGATGTGCCGCCTTCTCATAGGCAGCCTTTGCACCCTTGTCACTCTTTGCGTATAGCCGCTCGCCCAGGTAGTAGTTCGCCACCGCCGAGTCGGGATAAAGCTGAAGCGCCTTCTGGATTTCCGGCATCGCCACCTTCCCATCAAACCCGGCGGACAGAATGGAAAGGGTGACGTGCGCCATTGCCTGCAAGCGTTGCGGCGTGTAGGCGACCTGGCCTGAGCCGGGGCCAAACTCCGGCAGCAGGACCTTGAGGAACGGCTTCCCGGTGAACTTGCTGTCCTGATAGTTCAGGACATAGGCCGCGCGCTTGTAAACCTTCTGCGCTTCGATGTCTTGGTGGGCCTGGCTCAGAAGCAGGACGTATTCCATCATCCTGCGGACGTCATTCGTGCGGTAGCCGTCGCCGGGGACGGTGCCGTATACCTTGGGGTCGTGGGAATAGATAGCCATGCGGTAGTAGCCAATGGCGGCAGCCGTATCCCCATCGTTCTCGGCGCACTTCGCTAAACCGTAGAGGGCGAGGGTGTTGTCAGGCCAAAGGTCTAAGGCATCCTGATATTTGCTCTGGGCCGTTTGCCAGTCGCCTTTCTCCACGGCGGCGTCGCCCGCCTCGGACAGTTTAGCGCTAGGGCCGATCTTGGCGTCTAGATTCGCTCCACCCGGAAGAAACCTCCCAGGGGCGCTGCCGCCAGAGGGGAGGTTCGGGTTGGGGTGATGCCGGACGGGAGTAGTCTGGGCCAGAGCCGCACCGACCACTAGAATGGTGAGTAGAAGTAGCGTCAGTGTGTTTGCTATAGTTCTCATGTCTGTTTCCTTTCTGATAATAACCTAATGAGCCACTGGTGGCCCCATCGTCAGGCCATATGGAATGACGGCAGTCCACGTTGGGAACGTCGTTGTGTTAGTTGGATTGCCGGCCGAGTTGACCTGTGGAACTGTATAGTACCACTGTGCATTGCCACTGCCGTCAGGATGGGGGATGACATTACCGCCTGCATCAGTATGGACATTCGCAGAACCGCTCCATGCCCAGTGGATGGTTTGCAGGGGAACCCATACCGTGGGTTGACCACCGACCGCAGGCGGCCGGTACATGGTCCAGGTGTCGAATTGATCAGTATCGGTAGAACTCCGCCAGTCGCTCCCCCCAGTGTCTCCGTTCACTAAGGCCGGTTCACAAACACTGACTGGCCTGTCACCGCCTGCACCCGAACTTGGACCTGAACCCGTTACATTCCATTGGGGGGGAGATAAAAGAAGACCTACACCGTTGGCATCAGTCATGATGTGCCCCTGCGCGTCCACCTGATAAACGATCCGGTACGGGAAGCCTGTATCCAAACCCTGGGTAGCCGGTGTCACGACATATGTATTAGAGGCTCCGTTGACAGCAACGCGGGTGTCGACACGGTTGAAGTTGGCAAGCTGTGCGAGGCACACTTGCCCCCCCGTGAATGGCGATGGCACGGTGACGGTAATTGGGTTCCAAGTCGTCTGCACACCGTATTGTGGGTTGAAGTTGCCGTTGTAGTCGTAGTAAAAAGGACCATTAGGTGTGTTAGTTGCGCTGATGGTCCACGCCGTCTCCGTCGGCTTGACGATGGTAACGGGCTGCTGCACATTCACGACTAGCTGCGTGCCATCAGGCGCGATAACCGTGGCATTACATGTGACCGTAAGGATCTCCGCTGCCGCGTCATAGAAACTGAAGCTAGGTTGGGAATAGTCTCCACCGTTTGTGTGGCTAAGTGGAACAAGCTGGCTACTGGTCGCCTGCTCATTGTAGGTCTTAAACACGTTTCCCGGAGCGCCCGAAGACCAACTGTAACTGCTGGGGTCCACCTGAAAAGGAGCATTCAGAGTTGCCGTAACCTGCTGCCCTGTCAGCGCCTCCCGCGCGCCGTTGACGAGGGTCGTTCCGGAAGGGGTGATGGTGACGGGATGGGCGGAGGCGGTGTAGCTGACGTTGACGGTGCCGCTGGCCCCGGAGCCGCCTGCCGACCCGCTCGTGCCGTCGCTGCTGGCCGTCGGCGTCACCGGGGCAAGCGTGATGCTGCTCAGGCCCCCACTCCCCGACTTGACCGTATACAAGGTGGCCGTTCCCGACTTGCTCAGATAGCCGCTCGTGTAGACCGGGTTGTGGGCAGGTCCGGCTGGCCGCGCTAGGCAGGGCTTGGGAATGAGCGCACCCTGCCGCTGACAGCAGAACGCCCGGCCTCACAAGAGGCCAGGCTGTCTGGCTTGTAGCGCGTCACGCGGGCTTGCCAACAGTAGAAGCAGGAGGGCTACTGTTGTGCAGCCTATAATCAATGGCAGAACTGAAGGTATACCTTTGCCGCCGCCGCTGTCTTGGCGTCGCCAAACTGAATGGCTCGTCCGAGAGCCGCTTTCGCGCCCGGCTTCCTGCTTCCAAACAGGTTTTTGCCGAGGTAGAAGTTCGCCGCCGCCGAGTCGGGGGCCAGCATGGCAGCCTCCTTCAGTCGCGCTCCATCGTATCCAGATGTGTCGACCCCGATTCCGACACAGTCCATCGCCCGCAGAAGTCGGGGCGAATAGGGCAGCCCACCAGGACCGATGTCGGGGAGCAGCACCTCCAGCATCGGCTTGCCTTGACCGTCGTAGTTCAGGGTTGGCAGGGCGCGCCGGTAAGCGGCGAGCGCCTCCGCCTCCTGCCCGGTCTGGAGCAGGAGCAGCGAGAAGTTCATCTGCATCTTTGGGCTGAGTTGGTTGGCGTGGCTCCAGTCCTGCCCCGGCGGGGGATAGATCAGCAGCCGGTAGGCGGCGATGGCCTCCTCGGTCCGACCGGCCACCGTGTACGCCTGCGCCAGCCGTGCCAGGGCCAGGAGAGACTGCGACTCGGACTGCTGTGCTTCCAGAAAGGCGGCGATGGCGCCGTCGGTGTCGCCCGCCTTCAAGGCTTCATCACCGCGCGTGATGACGGCGTATTCCTCCTTCATGCGCTCCTTCTGGGCGGCGGAGCGAGGCGCGGTGATCAGCAGCGCTGCTCCCGGAACGTGAACAGTCTGTTGCGCGACGACACCTATTTTCTGCTTCTGTGCCGCCTTCTTCTGTGCCGCCTTCTGCCGGGCGGGGGGTGGGTGAGAGGCAGGCGACGCCCCCTGCGCCAGTGCCGCCGATGTCGAGAGGACAACCGCTGCCATCGCCCCGGAGATGTATGCAAGAGACTTCATAAGATGTTCAGCCTTCCTTATACCTGCGTTCCTGCGGAAGCCCCGCTCCAAGTCGAGGCTGTCTTCGCTTCACTGACCATTCGTGTAGGACACACTCCATTGGGGAGGTGTATTGGTGTCGGTGCCCTTTATGGCTAATGCCGAGGGCGTCATGGGCGCGGACTGAGCCGGCACGATGTTCCACTGACTGCCGTTATAAGTAATGGTTGTCTTGGCAGACCAATTGTAGCTTTGGAGAGGCGCCCAGATCGTTTCCTGATTGCCCACGGCGGGAGGACGAAACATCACATATGTCGTGAACTGGTCGTTAAATGCCTGTTGATCACCCGCCACGAATAAGGCATTGTTGCTGGTGTTCGTTATAAAACTTGGGTTGTCACCAGCGTTACCCTGACCGGGTAGTGTCCACTGGCCGAACGCAAATGTATTGTCCAATCCCTGCGGCTTTGGACCACCCGTTGTGGAGCCATTGTGCGTCTGCGTATAGTTGGGCGTCACAAGCTGCACGAAGCCGCACTGTCCCGCCTGGGAGAAGCCGACCGGCATCGTGATGTCGACCGGGTACCAATCCTCGCCATCTGGGTAGGTCGTCACCGTCGCTGGGTCAGGTCCCAGGCCGTAGAGTAAGGAGCCAGGGTACTGGGGCGAAGTGAACGGCTGGATGAACCCTTCTTTAACCCTCCACATAGTCGAGGGCTTTAAGAACGTCACGGATTGGGCTGCAACGGCAACGTTTTGTATGTTGCCATCGGGAAGTTTGATATTGGCGTAGCAGGTGACAACGACTGAGTCACCACCGGTCACGTCATAGAAATAGAATTTCGAGCCTGTATAGTCGCCATTATCACTGGACAACGCGACTTTCTGATTGCTGGTGAAGTTCTCGTTGTAACTCTTGAACACGCTTCCGGTGGCTGCCCAGTTGTTGCTGACGACCGTCCCAATCCCTGTGACCACCTGGGCCGTGATCTGCTGGCCCACCAGGGCTTGATAGGACGAGTTCCGTCCGGTCAGTTGGACGGTGACGGGGGTGGCGGAGGCGGTGTAGCTGACGCTGACGGTGCCGCTGGCCCCGGAGCCGCCCGCCGACCCGCTCGTGCCGTCGCTGCTGGCCGTCGGCGTCACCGGGGCAAGCGTGATGCTGCTCAGACCCCCGCTCCCCGACTTGACCGTATACAACGTTGCCGTCCCTGACTTGCTCAGATAGCCGCTCGTGTAGACCGGGTTCGGCAGACCCGGATCGCAGTCGCCCGTGGGCACACACCCCTGCGCCTGCGCGCTCCAACTGGCCGAACTGCCCTGGGTGATAACCGCGCAGGACGGCGGTAGGTTGGCAAGGTTGTTCTCATTGTTCCAGGTGAACGTGGCGGTGAGGGCGCTGTTGGCGGCGATGTGGTAGGTGGTGGGGCTGCTCCCATACGAGGTGTAGCAGCTCTTGCTGTCGGTGGCGCTGACGCTGGCGCCGCTGCCGGGATAGCCGCTGGTGGTGTAAGTGGCCGTGCTGCCGGACCCAGCGGTGACGCTGTAGGACACATCATAGTGGCCCGTGCCGGTCGTGCCGGGGTAGCCGCCTCCGGGATAGCCGCCGCCGGGGTACTGTGCCTGTGCAGGGCTGAGGGCGGTGCCGAGGACGAACACGGCGAGGCCGACCAAGGCGAAGAAGCAGGTCAGCGTGACCTTAGCGGGAACGGCCACGGAGCGCGAACGAGAGCATGACGATCCTCCGATCAAGAACGGCGACGGCAGGGCAAAAGAACTGCAAAGCGAAGCGATGACCGAAGGACGCTCACGTTCAGCGTCGTGGATAGAGTATATCACTGGAAGCCAGCGTTGTCAAGCGATTTTTGCAATATTTTCTGCGTTCTGTTGCCCTCCTACAGCAGCGGGGCGGAGAGGATGCGGGAGGCGATAGCATGGGCGTCGGGGAGGACGATGTCATCGGGGACTTTCTGGCCGGCGGTGACGAAGGCCAGCGGCATGAACGCCAGCGACGACTACACGGCTTCCTGGGACAGCGCGGCGTCGCCGTGACCCTGCTGCGCCCGTCCGGCACGGCGGAGTTCGACGGCGTCCGTCTCCCCATCGTCTCCGACGGCGAGTTCGTCCCGCCCGGAACCTCTGTCCAGGTCGTGACCATGCAGGGAAACCGGATCGTCGTCCGGCCTGAGTGATTGCACTCTTGGAAGAACGCACAGGAAAGCCCAGCCTCATATTCTGAGGCCGGGCCTGTTTCACTTCACGGCGAGTCGCGCGGGCTACTTGAAGCCCTTTAATTCCTCCCCAGCGGCCTTCTGGACATCGGCCCCTCCAAGTGCCGCCGCCTTCTGAAATGCCGCCTTTGCCTGCTGGGCATTGGCAGCCCTTGTGGGGCTTTTCAGATCAAGATGTTGCCAGCCGTAGCCGTAGTAGTAGTTCGCTAAGGGGGAGTCCGGCGCGAGCCGCAAGGCTTGACCGAACTCCCCCATCGCCTCCTCATGCCGCGAATGGCTCCCCCAACCGGCATCGCCGATGTAGGTAAGCCCCTGAGCAATGTGGAGCGCCACCGCCAGTTCCTTCGGCTGCGGTACACCGGGGGAGAAGTGGCTGTTGGCCTGTACTATGTCTCCTTCGGGAAGGTATGGCAGCGTCTTGTTGTAGGCAGTGACCGCCTGTGCCCACTGGCCCGATTTCAGCAGCAGCAGGGCATAAGGCACCAGATTACGTGGAAAGACGCCCCCCTCGTCCGCAATCACCTTGTAGGCTTGGAGCGCCTCCTGTGCCTTGCCCTGCGCGTTCAGCGCTGATGCCAAGATTTCTTGGGCCAGTCCGGAGTCCTGACCCATAGAGATAGATTGCCGCGCATCGCTCTCCGCCTCAGCATATTGGCCTGCGTCCAGGGCTGCCACCGCAGCCTGACTCAAGCGCCACTTTTCGTCTTCTTTTGCCCTCTGTGCGGGCGTTTCGGGCGTAATAGCCATGCCCAGGCTTTGCCCAGTGGAATGGTGCTGCTGCCCCAGCGCGATCACTGTCGCGCAGAGGAAGATGCCTAAAGTCCCACCGATCATCCATTTGGTCTTGCTCATGATAGTATCCTCTTGGTCTGTGTCAGCTTTTTCTGCCTGAAGTGTTGCGAGGGCTTTTCGTCTGTGTGAGACCAGTCCCAAAACTAATAGCTGGGGTAGGTATTAATCCGCGTCCACATTGGGAAAGCATTGCTCGGCCCGAAATTGGTTGTGCCGCTTGGAGTGATATGTCCCGCCGAGCCTGACCCGTAATTGGCCCAGTTCGTGCTAGGCATGGTAGCACTGCCGCTTATGCTCCAAACGAAACGCGCCAGGGGAACACACTGATTTGAGCCAGGGGCGAAGTACATAAGGTAATCCTCAAACTGATCCCCTAACCTTACTGACACCACACCAGTTAATTCCTGAGCAGGACTATCATTTGTTCGATAATTCGGTGCTCCTTGAATCCATGGAACAGGAAAAGTCACATCTAGTCCTTCCTGCCCATTCTCCGGGTCGTCATGATTTTGGGTGAAAGGCTGAATGGTGTAAACTGTATAACTCCTGTCTGGGATAGCGAGTTGTACCAGCATTAGGCTTCCGGCTCCGAACGTGGTCCCAGGCGGAGGCGAGACTGTGGCATTCCAGTTCATGCCGCCGACGCCGGAACCGGGCGTCGAACCGGCGTAAAGAAAGTAGTTGCCAGGCATCGGAGGGTAGACATTATTGATCTGCATATTACCCCCAGTTCCCGTGCAGGTCCACCCCGGCACCATCACCGTAACCTTTTGGGTCAGCGTCACCGTGAAGGCTGATCCCTGCCCAGCGGGGGGAGTCACGGTCGCGGTGCAACTCACTGTCTCTGGTGTTTGATTGAGGTCGTTCCAATACCAACCTGCCGTGGGGTTGGTCAGCGGGCCGGGGCCGTCAACTTCGTAGGAGGCATCCGAGTTGTATGGGTTGTTCCCATTGGCGGGCGTGTCCGCGCTCCAGGTCTGAAACGTCGTGCCTGAGACGGACCACTGATACGACACAGTGGCACCGGACGGGATGGGCAGGCCGGAGAGGCTGGCCGAGCAGTACTGGCCGACCAGGATGTTGAGGTTCCCGCTGCTGTCTTTGATCGTGCCGGCAAGGTTGATGGTGACGGGATGGGCGGAGGCGGTGTAGCTAACGTTGACGGTGCCGCTGGCCCCGGAGCCGCCCGCCGACCCGCTCGTGCCGTCGCTGCTGGCCGTCGGCGTCACCGGGGCAAGCGTGATGCTGCTCAGACCCCCGCTCCCCGACTTGACCGTGTACAACGTCGCCGTCCCGGACTTGCTCAGATAGCCGCTCGTGTAGACCGGGTTCGGCAGACCCGGATCGCAGTCGCCCGTGGGCACACACCCCTGCGCCTGCGCGCTCCAACTGGCCGAACTGCCCTGCCCGATGATCGCGCAGGAAGGCGGCAGGTTGGCAGGGTTGTTCTCATTGTTCCAGGTGAAGGTGGCGGTGAGGGCGCTGTTGGCGGCGATGTGGTAGGTGGTGGGGCTGCTCCCATACGAGGTGTAGCAGCTCTTGCTGTCGGTGGCGCTGACGCTGGCGCCGCTGCCGGGATAGCCGCTGGTGGTGTACGTAGCCGTGCTGCCGGACCCAGCGGTGACGGCGTAAGACACATCATGAGGAGTTGACGTAATAGTGGCCCGTGCCGGTCGTGCCGGGATAGCCGCCTCCGGGATAGCCGCCGCCGGGGTACTGTGCCTGTGCAGGGCTGAGGGCGGTGCCGAGGACGAACACGGCGAGGCCGACCAAGGCGAAGAAGCAGGTCAGCGTGACCTTAGCGGGGACGGCAAAGGAGCGGGAACGGCAAAGGAGCGGGAACGAGAGCATCACGATCCTCCAATCAAGAGCGGCAACGGCAAAGCGAACGAGCTACAAAGCGAAGTGATGACGGAAGGACGCGGTTCGGCGTCTTGAAAACATCATATCACAGATGTTCTGTGGTGTCAAGAACTATTTTTGCAGGGGCGTTCACCCCCGCTGATACGCCTCGCCCAAGGCGGTGGGCGGGGCGGCTTTGAGCCGGGAGCGGCCCAGCATCATCCCCTCTGTGCCCACGTTGATGACCTCGCCCAGCGGAGCCGGCAGGAGGGGAACGGCGAGGCGCTCCTGATAAACAGCAGGCCGGCCAAAGTGACGCCCCAGGCCCATTCGTGCCTGGCCCGCTAGGAAGCCTTTTTCTCGCTGCGCTCCGCCAGGTAACGCGCCTCGTCCGCTTCCAATTCGTCCATGCTCCGGCGCGGCGTTTCCGGCAGGTTGTCCATGTCCAGGCTGGCCTGCGCCACGGCTTGGCCGCGCTTGGATGCCGGCGGCGGGGCGGCCGGGGCCGAGTCGGAGGCGGTCTCATGGGGCGCCGGGGCGGGCGCGTCGGCGGGCGAAAGGTCGGACACGCCGACCAGCAGGTTGTAGCGCAGCGAGAACTTCTTTTCCGCCGCCGACAGCTTGTTGCGCGCCTCATCGGACAATCCATCGAGCCACTTCTGACGCAGCGCGTCCGTCCCCGCCTGGTGGCGCGCGCGAATCTCGGCGGGCAGGCTTTCGGGATCAATGGAGACGGTCGCGGTGCCATCGGCGTAGAGCTTCGCGACGGTGCCGGTCAGGTTGCGGTAATGGGGGTAGAACAGGCCGGATTTGTTGTCGGCTGCGCTCGGCTCCCGGTCCGCCAGGCGGACTGGAGCGCCTTCCGTCAGTGGCGCTGCGTGTTTGGCTGCCATAAGCAGGTCTCCTTAGAAGTGGCGTCTTGAGATAAAGTCTTGAAATCTTGAAATGGTGTCCTGGTTTGCCCCGGCGAGACGCCGGGTAAAGTCGAGAGGGTACAAAAATATGCTGGATGTTTTCTATGTCATCGGCGAGGTTTTGCTGGTCCTCGCGTTTGTGGGACTGATTGGCGTCCTGGTCTGGGTCGTCATGACCGCGCTGCACGTCAAGAACACGACGGTCGGCCACGCGAAGCGGCTGTCCCAAAGGCCCATCGCCGCCGTGAAGAACCTGATTACGACCGTCAAGGGCCTGGTGCAGCAGGAGACGGTTCATGTCAAGCACATCGGCGCGTCCGTCAAAGGCGCGGCGGGAGCGGTCCAGCATTCGGCAGCCGAAATCAAGGACGTCGCCCAAACCGTCCATCCCGAAGAGCTGAAACCCGCAATGGCCGGCATCCAAGACACCAGGGAGCGCGTCGGGCAGGTCGGCAAGGTTCTGCGTCTGGCCGCACAGCTCACACAGGCGGCGTCCAAGCAGCGGGCGCGGTAGCGGGCTTATTTTCCCCACCCTATTTTTTGCCCACGGCGCCGTCCAGCGCACTCATGATGCCTTCCGAGGAAAGCGGCGTCCCGGAAAGATTGCCGCCATATAGGTACTGACCGTCCACCCGTACCCCTAAATCCGTGACCGCCCGCGCCGCTGGGGAGCGATCCGCAGCAGGCACATCCAGGTTCACGATCTCCGCCGACACCGCGCCGCTGCTCCTGCCCACATAATCCCGGATCGCCTGTATCGGGACGGCCAGCGTCTCCGGCTTGCTTTGGTTCTCATCATCATAGACCCACCCGACCTCTATGTGGTGCTTGGCCGTCGCCGGGTCGCCGACCGTATCTTCGGGCGGCAGAACGGCGTTAGGAGCAACGGGCGTTGTTTTTGTCGGCGGCTTCTGCGCCTGTGACTGCTGCGTCTGCGCGTCCTCATCATGGTCCGACACGGCTGACTTCTTGATGCCCTGATTGAAGAACACCAGGGCCGCACCCAGAAAGATCAGGCCCGCGATGAGAATACTACGGTTCATTTCTTTTCTTTCATCCCCAGAAACGCCCCCATGCGGCCCGTGACCCCGTCGCGGCGGTAGGAGAAAAAGTCGCGCCGGTTGCGGAACGTGTCCTCGTCACAGACGGCGATGGACTCGGCTTTCAAGCCCGCCGACAGGATCTGCAAAAAGACAATCGCCCGCAGGTTCAGGGTGTACGTTCCAGTCATCTCGTTGCGCGGCAGGACGACGTTGGCCGCGCGCGAGCCGGGCAGGGTGCGGAAGCGGTCCGCGACGTCCGGGCCGACCTCGTAGCTGTCGCCGCCGATGCACGGGCCGATGGCAGCCAGGCAGGACGACGGCAGGCTGCCGAACTCGGCCGTGAGCGTTTGCACCGTCTTGGCGGCGATATTGGCCTCCGTCCCACGCCAGCCCGCATGGGCCAGCCCGATGGCCTTGCGCGCCGGGTCCACGAGGTAGATGGGAACGCAGTCGGCGAACAGCAGCATCAGCAGCAGATCGGGGACATTCGTGACGAGGGCGTCCACGCCGGGAACCGGCCCGGCCTCCGTTCCCGCCGCCACCACCGCCACCCCGTCGCCATGCACCTGCTCCGCCAGGGCGACCCGTCCCGCCTCAAAGCCCAGATCCGACCAGACGCGCGTGCGGTTCGCCGCGACCGAAGCGGGCGCGTCGCCGACATGCGCCCCTAAATTGAGCGTGTCATAGGGCGTCGCCCCGACCCCGCCCCGCCGCGTCGTGAAGCCCTGGACGATGCGCGGCAGCCAGGCCATCGTCTTCGCCTGGTACAGCGGCAGGTCGCCCACAGGTTGTTTGCGCCAGCCGGTCATTCTGAACTTTCTATTTCCCGTGCTTCCAGACGTGTCATCGGCGCCCGCGCGGCATGGCGTATGTGCATGACCAAGACAGTGGGTGCATCGTCAGGTGATGTTCGCAGCGTGAAGAATATCTGGTACGCGGGGCCGCGTCGGGTTCGACGATAAAGAAGCTTATGAACGGTTGCTGAGAACAGATCATCCTCGTCTGCGACCGGCGAACTTGTCGGGAACAAGGAGAGGCGCATGATTTCCGCCTCTAGCCCTTGTTGCCAAGCATCCGCAACTTCCTCCCCGCTGCTTTGCGAGAAATGATCCCAGGCCGCTGCAATGTCGGCGCGAGCAAACGGCGTGAGTCGAATCGCCCATTTCGTGGGCCGCTCTTCGTCCGGCTGTCTCAAGCCACCGTCTCCATCCGGTCCGCAGGTTGCGTCTTCGCCTCACGCCGTTTGCGCCGCTGTTCTCGCTCCGCCTCTGCCTCAGCGACGAAATCTTCAAAGGCAATGGTACGCCCGGCTTCAATGTCTTCCAGTCCCGCTTGAATGCCGGCGACGGACGAGGCAAAGTCTTCCAGCCCCGCATACTCCGACGGGTTTATCTGTAGGTCGCTTTCTACGAGCCGCATCAGGTAGCCGGTGATATCCTGGCCGCCCTTAGCCGCCTGTAGACGAAGAAGAATTTCCATGTCAGGGGAAATGTCTAACGTGACTGCCATATGTGTCTCCTCATCGCCTTTCTAATCCGCCAGCTCGTACAAGTCCATGTCGCCGGACAGCAGGGCGTTCTTGGAGGCCGACTCGCACAGCTTTTCCAGCTTCGTCAGGTACTCGCGGACCGTCATCACGACCGTCGCGTGGGACCAGGTGAGCGGCGAAACCGAGATCGGGTCGCCGCTGTAGGGGTGGATCTGTTCGGCCAAGACGCCCGACTCCAGCGTGTGCTTGCGGACCCATTCCAAAATGTCCAGCGCGCGCGTCAGTTCGGACAGGGTGTGGGCCTTGGCGATGTGCCACTCCGCCAGCCACAGCGTACAGATGATCCATGGGTTGCCCGGCACGCTGCCGACATCCTGGCTGATCTGGTGGTAGTAGTCGTTCTCGTAACGCGCGACGCCGCCGATGTCCGTCCGGCACCACAGGCGCGCCTCGATCTGCTCCATCGTCGCCACGACTTTGGGGTCGTCGGCGGGCAGCATCCCGAACTGGAAGACGCCGTACAGGCTGGCGTCTATCGTGACGTCGGCGTCTACCGCCCCCGTCTCCGGGTCTACCGTCAGGCGCCGGACGAAGCGGTTCCGGTCCGCATCCCACAGGTGCTCCAGAGCGGCGTCCTTGATCTCCCTCTGGGCCGCCCGGAACTCGATGGCGCGGCGCTCGTCGCCGAAGGTTTCGGCGAAGTGCGCGGCGGCGTTCAGGCCCGCCCAGACGGCGGCGACGGTGAAGGTATGGATGCCGTGCCGCTCTTCCCACAGGTCATAGGACGGGCCGGGCAGGCCCGTATGCGGCTCCCGGTAGTGCGCCAGGAACTCCCCGGCCCGGCGGATGAGCGGGGCGTACAGGCCGCGAATGAACTCGACATCCTTGTACCGCTCATAATGCTCCCACAAGGACCAGAGGACCAGCGCCGTCTCGTCTTCCTGGATAGGCAGTTGCAGCTCGCCCCGGCTGTCCGCCCAGGGGTGCCAGGAGGAGCCGAGCGACTTGTCCGGGTTGTACTTGTGCAGCAGGTAGCCTTCGGGCAGCAGGACATCCTTGCAGAACTCATAAAACGGGCGCGTCACGTCCGGCTGGCCCGCCAGGTCCAGCGCGTAGGCCACCAGAGCGCCGTCGCGCGGCCACATGTACGAGTAGGTGTCGTTGTTGAAGGTCAGGTAGTCCGAGTCGTTGGCGGCCAGGATCGCCCCCCGGTTGTCAATCTGCGTTCTGAGGATGAGCAGCGACTGCTTGTAAAGCGTCACCAGCGGGTCCGGCAGGTCGCCGTAGGGAATGTTGTCCTTGTTGACCCAGCGGTTCCAGTAGATGCGCGCCCGGTGCTGGAAGAACTCGGGGCCGCGCTCGTGGACGAGCTGGTTGATCAGCTTGACGGCGGCGTAGTCCTCGCCCGCCGCCAGCCAGTACCAGACCGTCGCCGTCCGGTTCAGCGCGACATGCGCCGCGACCGTGCTGTCCACCGCCCCCTGCGCGACCGAGTTCATGCCCAGGACGCCGTCCTCGGCGTCGCGCCACGTCCCTTCCGCGCCGTGGGCGCGCGAGACGCCGATGGCGTAGTGGTGGACGCCGTAATCCGTGTTCCCGTCACTCTCGACGCTGACGTTGGCGAGCATCCACGTCTTGCCCTTGTAGTGGATCATCGCCTGCAAATTGGGCGCGTAGTAGGCCGTGTTGCCCTCCGACGACTCGTTCAGGTTGAAGTCGTGATGCCAGAACAGCCGCAGGTCGCGCCCCTGCGGCAGCAGGTTCTCGATCTCGACCTTGCGGACATACACGTCCCGGTCGAAGTCCACGCAGTCCCGGCAGACGAGGCGCAGGCCCAGCCCCCAATGGGTCGCCGTCACCTCGGTGACGAGCGTGTCTTTCTCGTAGCGCAGCGCCTTGGACCAGGCCGGCTCCGAGATCCACGACATCTGGCCGTCGGCCCAGACCCCGAACCGGCAGGCCTGCCCGCGCGTGTGGTTCATCTGGCCGACAAAGGGAAAATACACGTCGCGCAGCGTGTAGCGCGAGTCGAACGTCAACAAAAGATTGCCGTTGCCGATGGGAATGTCACGAGGCATAAAAACTCACCAACCGCTATTATACCCGCTCGCCCGGCCTTTCTCGCTTGACCGCCGCACCGCCTTCTGTCCCTCTCGGCTGTCCCGCAAAAATAAATTTAAAAGTTACAGGAAAATCTTGACAAACCCGAAATTCTGCCGTATACTAGGTTCATCGTACAGCCACGCTGAGAGCACCGTGACATTCGCAAGCCCCGGAATGCCTTTTCTCTGCTCTCCTGCCTTTTCTCTGCTCTCCTGCCTTTTCTCTGCTCTCCTGCCTTTTCTCTGCTCTCCTCTGAGAGCAAGTCGCGCACGCATCGGACATCAGGAACCGTCGAGTATGCAAGCCGCACGAACCAATGCTGTCAAGGCTCTCCACCGCTTCGGCCCGCCGACGCTGATTTGTTTGGGGTCCTTGTGGCTGCTGCAAGCTGCGTTCGCGCACACGGGGAGCCACGGCGTCCTCATCCGCAACCTCAGCTATGATGCCGGTGCGGTCAAATCCGGGGCGACGGTCACGGACACGGTGCGGCTTATCAATCTTTCCTCTGTGCCGGTCGAAGTGGACGCACAGCCCGGTTGTGGTTGCACGGTGGTGGATGTGGCAGATATGCCACTGGCCCCGCTGCATAGCGAGGTCGTCAAGCTGAAAGTAGACACGGAGGGGATGAAGAAAGGGGCACAGAAGAAGGGCGTGATCTTGCAACTGCAAGCGGGCCAGAAGAACTGGCAAGAAGTCGCAACAATCAAGTTCGAGGTGATGTAGTCAAACATTTCTGAGGGGGGAACCTTTATGAAACTCTCGTGCAAACAACTATTCCCTGTCGTCCTAGGCACTGGCCTGTGGCTCCTGGGAAACATGATGCTCACGCCGGCCCCCGCCAAGGGAAGCGATCCTGAAACGCAGTCAAACCCCGGATGCCGGTCAGAGAACAAGGAGTTCGTCGGGCATCAAGAATGCGGGAAGCCGGTCAATGGGACGTGTCCAGGAAATTGGGTTGACGGGAACTACACCATCTCCGAATGTAACGGAGCTGACTTGCCAGCCACCCAATACTGTGACGCAACTAATCCAGGTCCGGGTATTGTCTGGTTGGATATCAGGCAGGGCAAGTGCAACTTTTTTCAAGGCTTCTGCGTGCAAGGAGACACAACTTCGACAATACACTCGTTCATCAGTAATCAACCGCAGTGTAGTAATGCCACTGGGATAACTCCGTAGCTCTGCCAGTTGGTGATGTGTCTGCTTCTCGATGTGCTGATTCTAATAGGAGGCTGACGATGATCTGCTTTCGCGTCTTTCTTTTAATCTGTGCCGCCCTCATATGGCTCTCCGCCAATCCCGCTCAAGCAGGGGATCTGCCTGCTAAGGTTGTCAAAGCCTTACAAGAGCGTGACCGGACGCTTAATCACCTCACCTCTAGTTGGCGACTGTCCGACAAGGAGCAGACTTTTTGCTCTTTGCCCCCCACCCAACTGGAGACCATGCGGAAGAAAATGGAGGTGGGCTTTGAGGCTGACTATCGCAAGCGCGGCATCATTGACGAGGCAAAGATCAAGCATGATGTTCAAGACTCCGTGCAGAACATCATGACCGCCCTACAAGGGGGGGCAGTCGCTTACACGAACGTGTGGTCGTTTCAACGAGACGGCTCAACGGCTCTGATTAGCGGAACAACACAATCATTTAACGGCTTCATTAGTACGTTCCGCCAGTTTTATGACAAAGACTCCGCCGTAACGGTGTTCGACGACAACCATTCCGTGAAGGGGCTTGCTCTCCCTAAGCTCACCCCAATCGCCTGGCGGACCAGTGGCGAGAGCATCTCCTATCCCGTCTCGTCCTCAGCCAGCCTTGATCTGTCACCTGAGCATCTCGTCTTCCTCCTTGGGAGCAACCCCCTCTCCCTGAGGGGACTGGACTGGAAGCTACAGTCTCAATCGCCTGCCTCCCTGGTGTTGAACTCCATCTTTAATGTGGAGCACACAACCTATAGCATCAGAATGATTCTCGCCGTGAAGAACGGCTTCGCCCCCTCAGAAATCGTTGTCCAAAGCGGACACAATGTTGAGCGATACACGGCGTCTAGTTTCCGTCGATACAAAGACACCTGGATCGGTGATCGTGTCGAGTACTCTAAGGATGCTCCCGGCTTCGTCCGCGTGGCTCAGGTCTGGAATCTGCAAAGCCTGACAGCTTCCCCCCCGATAGAGTTCAAAATTGCGGGGCATGAGTTCGTCCGGGACTTCCGGCTGGTGGGTCCCGACCTCTCTTCTACGGCGCTTGACAAAGCGGGTATGCGGCAGGACAGCCGCTTCGGAAAGATCGTGTATTACCAGTGGCCGGGCCATTTTCCCTCTGACGAGGAAGTGAAACAGATATACCAAAAGCAACATCCTGGCGAGGCAACTCCCGATCCCAAGTCCAGTGCCTCTCTGCCCTTTGTAGGCGGCCTGCTGTGCTTGGTCGGCGGTGTGTGGATGTTCAAGCGGCGCGGCGTGTCCTAAGACCCATTCCAGATCAACTCAGCCCAAAGAAGAAAGACATGTTCCCCGTCTCATTGCCCCGCGTTTTGAGCCTGCTTCTCTTCTTTGGGCTGTTCCCACTCGCTCGGCCTTTCCTGCCTGACCGCCGCCCGGCCTTTTACGGCCCCGCCTGCGCCGCGTGAAAATAATTCCGAAAGGATTTCGGAAAATCTTGACAAACCTGAAATACTGCCGTACATTAGGTTCAGTGTAGAGCCACGCCGAAAGTAATATGGCTTTTCTCTGCTCTCCTCTGAGAGCAAGTCGCGCACGCATCGGACATCAGGAACCGTCGAGTATGCAAGCCGCACGAACCAATGCTGTCAAGGCTCTCCACCGCTTCGGCCCGCCGACGCTGATTTGTCTGGGGTCCTTGTGGCTGCTGCAAGCTGCGTTCGCGCACACGGGGAGCCACGGCGTCCTCATCCGCAACCTCAGCTACGATGCCGGGGCGGTCAAATCTGGGGCGACGGTCACGGACGCGGTGCGGCTCATTAACCTGTCGTCCGCGCCGGTCGAAGTGGATGCACAGCCCGGTTGCGGCTGCACGGTGGCGTCTGTGCCGGATAAGCCACTGGCTCCGTTGCGGAGTGAATCAGTCAAACTACAAGTGAACACCGAGGGAATGAAGAACGGCCCCCAAAAAAGGGAAGTGCTACTGCAAATGTGGTCGGGAGCAAGGATGTGGCAGCGGGTAGCAACTATCAAGTTTTCAGTGCGCTAAGACAAAAGGGTCTTGAGCCAACGTGAACTGCGTCCTCCATCGTTACCATGCGTGAAACTACAGAGGCAAATGACCGCTAGGTGTGCTATCTCAGGCTATTCACAGAAAAAGAGTTAATCAGATGCAAGGAATAATGAATCGTGTCATGCCCATCCTGTTAGCAATGGGTTTGTGGCTGGTAGGAAATGTGCTGATGACGACAAAACCTGTAAAGGGTCAGGAAGTGCCGGGGGTTCCGTCCTGTACACATTACACGGTTATTGATAGCAACTCTAACTGCTCACTTCCAGTTAATGGGGTGTGTAGTGGAAGCTGGAGTCAAACCGTCGATGGCGAGTCGGCTTGTAGAGGTACGGATGGCGACCCCCAACATCCATGTATACCGGGGCAGGGACCGACTGAGGAGGTTACTACAACCGGAACCTGTCAGTTTAGAACTCTTGTGACAGCATCGGGTATTGTTATTGATCAATGTATACACGGTCCTGCAACTGATGTCGTATTTATTGATCTGCCAAGCGTACCGCAATGTTCAACCTCTAATCCGCCTCCCAACACAGTGTAGGGACGGTGTTCTCATCGCCCGCTCATAGTGGAGCTAAAGCTTTTTAGTAGGCGAATGGTTGCATCTTAATTGAATGCAATCCTTAATCAAGACATTAAGACATACTTCTATAGTATGGGTGGGCAATGAGTATCCTGATGCTATCTGTTGGGCGAGAAGTCACCATGAAAACTATCTGTGTTGCTAGAATATGTTGCCGGCTGGTGATCTGCCTAGTCGCATCACTTGCTTGGGCAGGTAAGTCTTGGAGTGCAGACCTTCCCCAAAGTGTCAGTGATGGACTTCAAAGACATGACTTTATTTCACAACAGACTACTTTTGTGTGGCAACTCAGTGAGGAGACGCAACATACTGCGATGCGTCCTGATGAACTTGCAGCCAACCAGAAACAACTGGAAAAGAGTTATGCCGCTAAATACAGAAGTATTGGCATGACTAATGAGGCACAAATACAAAAACTGGTCCAGCAGAACATAAGCCTCTTCACAAAGGCGATGGGCCAGTCTACAATCAGATATTCCAACTCATGGCGGTTTGTGCGTGACCATCAGCTGTTGCTAATTAGCGGGGCTGTTCAACATACCTCAAGGAGTACATACGCATACCGCCAATTCTATGATGGATCGGCAGCACTGCTTGCGGAAGACGATGATCAAACCGTTGCTCCTCATGCACAATCAATGTCAGCCCCCGTTATCTGGAGAACATCCGGCGAGAGTATGTGTAACTTTGCACCTGTTGTGCAGGGATTGAACATACTCCCAGAGCACCTTGCAATGCTAACTGGCCTTAACCCGCTGGCAATGCATGGGGCGCAATGGAAGCTGATCTCTACTACTCCTGATACTTGGACGTTGAAAGCACAAGTTGAACATGCCGACACCCCTGTTGATGTTCAAATGATACTGGATCGTAAGCATGATAATATACCTGCCGAAATCCAGATAATAACAGGAAAAGCCTCGGAAACCTTCACCGCACAAGGTTTTCGCCAATATCAAGGCGGTTGGATTTGTGACAAGGCTTTTTACAAGAAAGATGTGCCTGGTGTCGTCTCCGCAACTCAACAATGGGTATTACAGAGTTTGGAGCCATCGAAACCTATCAGCGTCAATCTACCGCAAGGGCTTCAAGTTCATGATTACCGCTTGATGGGCCCAGATCTGAATTGGCAAGACATTCAAAACGCGGATGTGCCGGACAGCAAACGCCTTGTATACTACTCTTGGCCCGGAAGTTTCCCTAGTCTAGATCAACTAAAACAGATATACCGAAAGCAGCACCCTGGCGAGGCAAGTCCTGATCCCAAAGCCAGTTCGTCTCTGCCCTTCGTGGGCGGCCTGCTGTGCCTGGTTGGGGGCGTGTGGATGTTCAAGCGGCGCGGCGTGTCCTGAAACCTGATTTAGATCAGCACCAGCCCGAAGAAGAAAACTATGTTCTCTGTCTCATTGCCCCGCGTTTTGAGCCTGCTTCTCTTCTTTGGGCTGTTCCTTTTCGGCCTACTCCCCGGCCCCAGCGTCCTGGGTGCCGCCGCCCCGGTTCCGTGGGAGCGGGGCAGCCAGAACTCTTTCGTCACCTCCCTCTTTCCCGCCCAAAAATAAATTTGGGAAAGTTTTGAAAAGTCCCCCGAAATACTTGACAAACCCGAAACCCTGGCGTATACTAGGTTCAGTGTACAGCCGCGCGAGGAGCATTCGCAAGCCCCGGAATGCCTTTTCTCTGCTCTCCTGCCTTTTCTCTGCTCTCCTGCCTTTTCTCTGCTCTCCTGCCTTTTCTCTGCTCTCCTGCCTTTTCTCTGCTCTCCTCTGAGAGCAAGCCGCGCGCATCGGACACAGGAACCGTCGAGTATGCAAGCCGCACGAACTAATGCTATTAAAGCCATTCACCGCTTCGGCCCGCCGACGCTGATCATGCTGGGGTCCTTGTGGCTGCTGCAAAGCGCGTTCGCCCACACGAGCAGCCACGGCGTCATCATCCGCAACCTCAGCTATGACGCCGGGATTGTCAAAAGAGGAAGCACACTCACAGATACAGTACAATTATTTAACCTCTCGTCTGTGCCTGTGGAAGTAGGCGCGCAGCCTGGCTGTGGCTGCACAGCTATTGAAGTGCCAGAAAAGCCCTTGTCTCCGTTGCATAGCGGAGTAGTAAAAGCTCAAGTGGATACGAGCGGGATGAAAATGGGGCGACAGGCGATAGCTTTCTCGTTAAATGTGCAATCCGGCAAATCGGCGTGGCAACAAACAATAGTGATCAAGTTCCGTCTGCGATAGGTACAGAAAGGAATCTTTATGAAAACGAAGATGTGGTACAGCTGGGTCGTTTCCTGTGGGATGGCCCTCTGCCTCTGGTTTGGAGGTGTCATGCTGGTCTCAACGCCCACTTCTGGTCAGGAGGTCGCATTGACACTCTTGACCTGCGGTTCAGCACCTAGATCAGTAGTACTCAGTTCCTGTTTCGACAACGGTGTGAACTGCACAGGAGTGTGCGGCAAAACAGTGTATGCAGACCAAAAATGCAACACCATCGCTTTAAGCCCCGACGGCAGCTGTGGTGAGACTTCTGGCACGGTAGCAAAGTCTACCTATACGGCACCGTGCAAGTATTCTTCCTATTACCTTCCTATCATTGGGCGAGTTATTCATTGCACATGCCCCAGTGAGGATAGTAGCACCTATGTGCTAGTGCCGCCTCCGCCCCCACCTGCTCCTGCTCCAACAGGTCCTGGCACGACCTGTTCAATGACTTACCAGGTCTAAAGAGGCGTTGGGAGGTGTAGTGGCCCATTCGCGTCTAGCACCTAAAAGCTTACCCAAGTAAGGGGAGGACATAAAGTTCGCCCCTTCCTGGGAGCATATGCAGGACACAAATCCTGTGCTAGCCCTCTAGTCCAAAGCAGACGTTATTGAGCTACTATCTGGAAGAATGAAAGAGGCAAAAAATGAAATTTTCGCTGACCATCCTGCTGCTAGTGCTAGGAAGCATAATCTGGAACACTGCTGTGGCCGAAGAACTTCCTAAGACTGATGCTCTCGCCCTACAGCAACGTGAGCAAAATCTCGGTCACCAGACCTACGACTGGAATTGCACCGAAGACGTTAGCGTACCTGCCAGGGACACGCATCATGTTTCAGAAGTGCAGATCACTGAGCAGGCACGTCAAATGGCTAAACAGACTCACATAACCGAACAGCAGGCTGTTGAAGAAGTTAGACGAGACCTTGCTGCATTGGCTGGCGGTTACTCGATTCGCTCTCATTCTACGCAGCGATTTGAAGCCAATGGCGACATGATGAAGATTTCTCGCGTGGACCCAGCCACGGCCTCAAGCCAGCAAACCGTCGAGTATTATGGCAACGGCTTTGGGTTGATGGTAAAAGACAGTATCCATCTTCCTAACATGAAGGATGTTACGCATCCCGCCGTTTGGGGATGTGAAGGAAACGGGGTGCGTTGGCGTAGCCCGTTTCAAGATGGGCTGAATCTTTCGCCGGAGGATTTTGCAATTCTCACCGGCAAAAATCCTGTAGCTATGTATGGAGGGCAGTGGAAGCTTGTCAAAGCGACCCCCACATCATGGCTTCTAGAGATGCAAGTAAACAAAGGCAATTTTGCGCCATTCTCTGCTCGTATGACGCTGGACCGTGAACATGGGGGTGCTCCATCGCAAATAAGCATAAAAGGGTCCGACTGGTCATCTGAATATAATGTTTCACATTATACAAAGCATGAGGGAAACTGGATCTGCACTGAAGTTAGCTATTCCGAGGATCATCCCGAAGTGTTATCAAGGAAGCGCACCTTTGTTTTAACAAACGTGGTAAAGTCAGAGCCGATCGTGATGTCATTACCTTCACATGTGTATGTGAACGACTACCGTCTATTGGGACAGAATTTAACCACAGGAGATGTACTGCTCAATCTGAAGAAACCACAGTCCGACAAAATCACTAGCTACTTGTGGAGTGGACAACTTCCTCATTTAACAGAGCTGGAACAAATATACCAAAAGCAGCATCCTGGTGAGGCAACACCTGATCCCAAAGCCAATGCCTCTCTGCCCTTTGTAGGCGGCCTGCTGTGCTTGGTCGGCGGCGTGTGGATGTTCAAGCGGCGCGGCGTGTCCTAAGACCCATTCCAGATCAACTCAGCCCAAAGAAGAAAGACATGTTCCCCGTCTCATTGCCCCGTGTTTTGAGCCTGCTTCTCTTCTTTGGGCTGTTCCTATTCGGGCTACTCCCCGGCCCGAACGTCCTGCGTGCCGCCGCCCCGGTTCCGTGGGAGCGGGGCAGTCAAAACTCCTTCATCACCTCCCTCTGCGACGACCGCCACGGACACGTCTTCCTCGGCACCGAGGACCAGGGGCTGTGGCGCTATGACCCCGCCGCCCCGACCGGCAAGCAGTACGCCCACTTCACTGCCAAAGACGGCCTCGCCGACGATGACGTCTATGCCCTGCTCGTGGACGCCAAAGGGCGACTGTGGGCCGGGACGCGGCGCGGCCTCTCCGTCTACAACGGCAGGCGCTGGAAGACCTACGGACCCCTCGAAGGACTCGGCGGCTCCCGCATCTTCGCCCTCGCCGCCTGCCCCACCGATGGCGACGTCTGGATCGCCACCGAGGGCGGGCTGACGCGCTACTCCCTCGCCCACGACCGCTGGCGGCAGTATTCCCGCCTCGACGGCTTGCCCTCCGATGCCGTCCAGTGCCTGGCCTTCGACGCGCGCGGGACCCTGTACGCCGGAACCCAGGCCGACGGCCTCGCCATCGCCTCCCCCAAGAACGACTACCGCACTTGGCGCGTCGTGCAGGGGCCGGGCCGCCCGCCGGACACGCCGCGCGGGGAGGGCCTGCCGACCTCACTCATCAACTGCCTGCTCGTCTCCCGCACCGGCAGCGTTTACTGCGGCACGACGGCAGGCCTGGCCCACTCCGAGGACGGGGGCCGCCGCTGGCGCTTCCTGCGCGGGGCGGACTGGCGCGACAAGGCGCGCGACCACCTGGCCGGGCTGCCGACGGACCTGCTCGACAACGCCAAGGTGAACGGCATCGAGGTCCTTCCGGCTTTCGCGACCGACGCCCCCGGCTTCGGCATCCGGGCGGGGGCGGGCACGGCTGTGGGAGGCTTCGGGGCGGACACGGGCTTTGACGGGGGCGAGACCTCGACCGTCACCAAGACCGTGGACACGGGCAGCGCCGTCGATCCGGCCCCGCAGTCGGTGTACCAGTCGGAGCGCTTCGGCAGCTTTACCTATACCGTGGCGGGCCTGACGCCGGGCGCGCCTTACCGGGTGCGCCTGCACTTCGCCGAGACGTGGTTCGGGGAGGTGGGGGACCGCCTGTTCAACGTGTCGGTCAACGGGGTGCGGGTGCTGACGCGCTTCGACATCGTGGCGGCGGCGGGGGGCCGGGACAAGGCGGTGGTGCGGGAGTGCCCGGCGCGGGCGGACGGGGCGGGGCGGATCACGCTGGCGTTCCGGGGGGCCAAGCCGCTGCTGCCGCTGCGCGATCCCCACGAGCTGGCGGAGGATTATGTGACGGCGCTGGGGGAGGACGGTTCGGGCCGCCTGTGGGTGGGGCACCGGCGGGCGGGCCTGGAGGTGCTGGAGGAGGCGACGGGGGACCGTGTCCTGCCGATCTCGCCGGCCCTGCCGCCGATGGATTATGTGTCGGCGCTGCTGCCGCGCCCGGACGGCTCGACCCTAGTGGGGCTGTATCAAGGGGGGCTGGTCCCGGTGGAGTTCCCGCGCCCCGTTTCTGCCCGCCCGTTGCTCCCGCGCTTGTCTGCCGCCGCAGGGGTTGCGCCGCTGCCGACGCCTGCGGGCGTGCCGACGCTGGCGGAACTGAATGCGATGCTGCGGGCGGTGCGGGCGGTCCCGCCGGACCGGCATGAGCTTGCGCCGAAGGCGGTGGCTCTGGATGATGACTGGCTGACGGGCGGCGACTGGCTGGGGCGCTACGGGCGCTACTGGGCTTGTCTCGCGGCGACGTTCCACCCGATCCCGGAGGACTATGTCTGGGGCGCGGGCTGGGAGCCTGTGGATTACAAACTCAGGATGGGACCCCACCATGACCCTGGCGACAGCCTGCGCTACTGGCTGCAATGGCGCTACACGAAGGACCCGCGCGTGCTGGAACTTCCGGCGGCTTACCTGCACAGCCGCGTCCTGAAAGGCTATACGACCTGGGAAGTGGGGCGGCGGGAGGCGGAGGTGGATGACCACGGCGAGGCGTACCCCGTGACGCAGGCAGGGCCGAACGTCTACTGCACGCTGAGTGTGCCGCCGGGCCTGTACTATCTGTCACTCTACGAGTTCAACAAGGACGACCATGATCCGTGGGGCGGCAACCGCTTCCGCGATTTCACCCTCTCGGTCCGCCCTCACGGAGACGTGCCCCTGGAGGATGTCGCCGCCTTCCCCGCGCAGCCGGAGTGGGCACACGGGCGGGTGCGGGATTTCTGGGGCGGCGTGTGGAAGCGGTTCCTGGTACGCGGGCCGCAGACTCTGACGGTGGAGGTGGGGCGTAACGGCTCGCTGGACACGATCCTGCCCGCCGTGATGCTGGACCTAGTGGACGAGGACCCGGCCCCATACTTCCAGACCGTAGATGCCTGGAAGGCGCGCGAGGCGCGGCGTGAACAGGAACGCTGGACGCTGACGGCGCAATGGCCGACGGCTGTCCGCCGTTTCCAGCCCGCCGCGTCTGCGTCTGAGGCCGCCGGCCGCCTGTTCGACGCGCTGGAAGAGAAACGGCTGACCAACTCCGCCTGGTGGGCGACCGAGGGCCGCCGCTGCTACGCCCCGCTCCTGCGCTGGTACGCCCAGCCGGGCCGCAGGCTTGCGCCAAGCGCACAAACGCGCCTTTCTCAGCGTCTGGCGACCTGCCACTATCAGCTAGGCCAGTATGCGGCCTGGGAGGCGGACCAGAAGGCGGCTCATCTCACTACCGCGCGTGAGGTGGAAAAGTCCCTGCGCTGGGACGGCGTGACTCCCTCCTACTCCGGGCTGGGCTACGAGATCGTCACGGCGCACCTCGCCGGGCCGGCGAGCCGTCAGGCCAGCCAGTCCCATTGAGACGTCTCACGGCGAGACCCGCTTGACGGCGGGGGCGAATGGGGTTATAATGAGGCTATGGCACGGACACGGGTGAAAGCGAAACGGCGGCAGCGGCCGCTCGGCGCGGCGATCGGCGCGGGGCTGGCGGTGACGATGGGCGTCGGGCTGCTGATCCTGATCGTGGAACTTCTGATCCCCGACTCGGCGGTGTCCAACCTTTTCCGGCTTTCGCACCTCCCCAGCGCCACGCTGGCGGCCAGCCCGCTATTCCAGCAATGGAAAGAGGCCGTCAACCGCCAGGAATCCTTATTCGACACCCCGCTTTCGCTGCTGTGCGGCGGTCTGACGCTGGGCTGGTTCGCCCCGCGCTACGCGACTCGTCGGCGCGTCCTCGTCTCGGCGGCGAGCATGGCCTTCGGCATCCTCGCCGTCCTGCTGACCTTCACCTGGGCCGACAACCTGTACCTCACCGGCACGCTGAACGCCCATGAAGGCGCCTGGATCACTCGCGCCATCGCCCCTCTGGGATATGTGGTGCGCCAGGCCGCCTGGGACTTGATCTGGATTGCCGCCTGCGTCCTCGGCGCCTGGCTCGGCCTGCAAGGGCGCGACCGGCGCCAGTCCAAAGACCAGGGCAAAGGCGTCCCGCCCCCTGCGCGCCCGGCCCCGCGCGAAGTCGCTCACCGCTGAGGGGTGAGAGAACCCACCCCGGCTCGTGCCTCGCCACCCCTCCCGAAACGGGAAGGGTAGGAGTTTAGGGAGCCAAATCTCTCCTCGTCCTCCCGTTTCGGGAGGACCCCTGCAAAGTCACTTGTGACGACGCAAGGAGGTGGGTTCCTACTCCGCCGTCACGATCTCCATGCCCACCACCCGCACCGCGCTCGCCTGTAGCGCGACCCCGGCGGGCGTGTGATGCAGCGTCCCCGCCACGACCACCCGATCCCCCATGACCGTGGGCGGGACGAGATGCGGCGCGTCCACCCGGATCGGCGTCTGCCCCAGGCCGTCAGCGACAAAGAAGTGGTCCCCTAACTGGTCGGAGCCGCTGGTCACGACGATGCCGTTCAGGAGAACCTTTTTGCCCTCCGGCAGTGCGCCGATGCCGGCCACCTGTGAGACGGTGGGGGCATGGCCCGGCCGCAGCGCCACTGTCCGCGCCGTTTCCCCCGGCCCGACCCGCATCTCCGCCGCATAGCTGCCGCCCGCCCAAGTCGCTTGGACCCGGTACGCCCCCGGCGGCAGGTTCACAAAGCCGAACCACCCGTTGCCGTCGCTTGCCCCCCGCCGCCGGACGCTCCCGTCCCGACGAGTCGCCGTCACCGCCGCGCCGTCCACCGGAGCCAGCCTGTCCCCGGACAGCAGCGTCCCCATCAGCGCCCCCGTCTTGGGATGCGCTTTCCAGGGCATCATCGGCGGCGGCACGTCCCGCGCGAACACTCCCGACTGCGGGAGGGCCGCGAATAGCGCTGTGTCCCCCTCCACCTCCTGCCCGTTCCGCCCCGCCGGCGTGTCATAACAATACAGCACCGCCCCCGCCGCCCGATGCCCCGCCCGCGTCGCCGCCCGCGTCTCCCGCACCATCGCCAGCGTGTCCGGCACCGGGTTCAGATACGCTCCGACCCCCAGCGCGGCTTGACGCCCGTACTGATGGTCCTTGACGAACGTGTTCCACCCCCGCCACTTCGGCAGCGACTTGGCCGCCGAAAAGTACGTCATCGGGCAGTTCAGGTCCAGAATCCCCTCGCGCAGCCAGTCCCGCCACGGCGCGAACACTTCCGTGTACGCCGCGCTTTTTGCCTCATACTCGGCGTCGCTTGCGGGCGCATCCCCCCAGCAGATCGTCGCTGCACTGACCACCAGTTTCGGCTTCAGCGCCGTCGCGTTGACATAGACTCGACGCACCAGCGCCGTCACCTGCGCCCGCCGCCACGCCTGCCAGCGCGGGTCGTTCCACCGAGGCTGCCCCGTCGTCCCATACCGGCGATTGTACCGCGCCACCGAAACCGCATTGTACCCCCAGTGCCCGACCGTCTTGCCGTCGCCCCCGTACCGGATAAAGTCCAAGTGTATCCCGTCCACATCATAATGCCGCGCCACGTCCATATAGACCCGGAACGTCCAGTCCGCCCCTTCGGGGTTGCCCGGATCAATCTTGGTGGACTCGGTATCGAAGTCCGCCCCCGTGTCCGACCGCGACAGCCACTCCGGGTGCAGCCTCGTCAATGGCCCCGCGCTGGCGTTGCCGCCGACCGCGCACGCATTGATCCACGCATGAACTTGTATCCGAGGCTGACCCTTCGCATGGGCTTGGTCGCACAGATAATGCAGCGCGTCAAACTGCCCCGCGTCGTCCTTCGCCCACCCTTCATAATGCGACTCGTAATACGCATCCGCCCGCTTCCGCATCTGCACAAAGACCGCGTTGCAGTGCATCGCCCGCAGCCGGCGGAGCAGCGTGTCGCACTGCGCGGGCGTCTTGAACCCATCGTTAAACCCATCCACCCAAAACGCCCGCAGTTCGGGCCGGTCTCGCGGGGTAGGGGACTGTGCGAGGAGAGGAACGGTGAGCAGCAGCAGGGCTAGGGACAGCAGGACAAGGCGGGGACTTCTCATGGCCTGATTATAGCCGATTCCGGGCAAAGGGTGTATAATGAAACCAGCCCTGGATGGCGGACGCCGCCACAGGCGTGATCGCGACGGGAACTCCCTGATGCCCACATTGACCCTCGTGACGGAAATCCACGCGCCCATCGAGCGCTGCTTCGACCTGTGTCGTGACCTGGATGTCCACGCCCGTACCCTGCCGCACACGCGGGAGCGGCTGGTCGGGGCAAAGACGGGCGGCTTGGCGGAAATGGGAGACGTGCTGACGTTCGAGGCGACCCACCTCGGCGTCCGGCAGCGGCTCTCGTCCCGCATTACGGAGTTCGACCGCCCCGTCCTGTTCGCCGACGAAGCCCTCTCCGGCGCGTTCCGAAGCCTGCGCCACGTCCACATGTTCACGGCCATTGAAGGCGGGACGCTGATGCGGGACCAACTGACCTGGACCTCGCCGCTCGGCCCGCTGGGCCACCTGGCCGACGCGCTGCTTCTAAAGCGCTACATGCTGCGGTTTCTGGTCACGCGCAACCGGAACTTGAAGGCGATCATCGAGAGGGAATCAATCTAATCTAGTCGTGTCCGCGTCCATCATGCCCAGCCCGAACAGGACGGCGTTGGTGGACGTCACTTAGTCGTCGGCTCCCGAATCGTCTGGTAACAGCCGGCATGGAAACCCGTCACGCTCTGGACGCGCCCATCCGGCCATCGAACCGTCACGGCGTCCACGCGGGCCGCGTCCCCCAGCCCGAACAGCAGGCGCTTGTCCGAGGCCGATAGGTAGGACCCCGCCGTCTGCACTTCCTTGACCTGCGTTCTTCCGCCCGCCGTCAGCGTGACGCGCGCGCCCAGCGCGTCTCGATTGGATCGCCCTGTTCCCACCAGTCGGAGGCCGAGCCAGTTGCCGACGTGGCCGCCCTGGTTGTGCAGCAACAGGGGCGGCCCCTCGGAGTCCACGACCAGGGCGTCCACGCGCCCGTCGTTGTCGAAGTCGCCCACGGCCAGCCCGCGCCCCACGATCGGTTTCTGGAGGGCGTCCCCCATCCGGGCGCTCACGTCGGAGAAGTGGACCTCGCCCCAGAGTCGGGCCGGCCCGTCGTTATGGAACACCTGCGTCGGCAGGCGGTAGCGGTTGATGGGGCGCTCCGGCGTGGGGCGGATCACGATCCGGGCGATGTTGTCCTCGATGTGTCCGCTCGCCATAAGGAGGTCGGGCCGGCCGTCGTTGTCATAGTCGAGCCACTTCACGCCGAACGTGATGTAAGGCGCCGCCTTGGCGTCCAGCCCCGCCCGCTCCGAGACGTCCCTGAACAGCCCCCGGCCCTCGTTGCGGTACAGCGACTTGGGCTGCGCCTCCAGGGTGGTCACGACCGCCCCCAGGCGCCCGTCCCCTTCAAAGTCGGCCCAGTCGGCCCCCATGCCGGAGTGCGTGTTGCCGTGCGCGTCCAGGTCGGTGCCGGACCGCCCGCCCACGTTGGTGAAGTGCGCCGCGCCGTCGTTGTGGAACAGGTCGCCGGGCAGGTTGTCATTGGCCACGAGGACGCTCTGGCGGCCCGAGTCGTCGTAATCGGCGAACGCCAGTGCCAGCCCCCGTCCGTGCGCCCGGCCGATGCCGCTGGCCTGGGACTCGTCCCGGAACCGCCCGCCGCCGAGGTTGCGGTAGTAGACAGGCATCTCAGGAGTGTAATACGCCGGCGGACAGCCGGCCGGGACCATCTCGTCCTCACAGCGTTGGTAGTCGTGTGGGCCGAAGCGGACGTAATTCAGGACGACCAGGTCCAACCGCCCGCCGCCGGAAAGATCGGCAAAGCCGCAAGAGGTCCCCCAGGGCTGCGCCGTCAGGCCCGCCTGCCGGGTGACGTCCCGGAACCCTTGCCCCCTCTCGTTGTGCAGCAACAGGCCCGTGTGGTAGCCACTCAGATAGATGTCGTCGTAGCCGTCGTTGTCATAGTCGCCGACCGCACAGCCGAGGAACCGCCCGTGCAGCCTGTCCAGGCCCATCCGGTGGGTCACATCCGTGAAGTGGCCGCGCCCGTCGCCCTTGTAGAGTGCCAGCCGCTCGCCGACCAGCAGGATGTCCAGATTGCCGTCGTTGTCATAATCCAGAAAGGCGCACCCGTTGCCGATGCTGCCCAGAATCGTGAGCGGGCGTGGGTCGTGGATCGTGAAGACGTAGCGGAGGCCGGCCTGCCGGGCGACATCCACGAACTGAACGCCGGACGGGGTGGCCCTGGGGCGGGGCCAGAAGAAGGCGGCGAGCGCGGAGAGCAGGAGCAACGGCGGGATTAGGAACAGGAGGAAGGGGCGGCGCGTGACAGGGGGCATGAATGGCTCGGGCTGGGGCCGGGTGAGGTTGCGTCCTCACCCGGCCTAGAGAAGCGACTATTGGAGGCGATCATCGGTGCCGTCCGTGCCGCACTGCCCGGTGTTCACGATGCAGATCTCGTAAGCAAAACCGTACCGCTGATTTTCAGGCTTGCTGGCGCGTGACGGGTCTTTCGCCATTCGGGAGGCGTTCAGATACTTGACGTGTCCGTCCGCGTAAAGGATGTTGTTCCCGTCGCTGTGGCGTTGCTGCCCAGGGATAGGATTGCCGGGGGCGCCCCAGGGATCGCCCGCGCTGTAGTTGCTGTTGGAAACGCGGCCGACATAGTTCCAAAGGATGAAGTTGCTGTCGGCGACAAAGGGCGTCTCGGAGGGTCGGACAACGCTCGATATTTTGAACGGCGTGGGGGCGCTGGTGTCGGTGGCATCCACGAAGAACTCGTTCGCGCCCAGGGAGTGGAAACAGGGCAGCTTCAGGCCGGTCGCGGGGTCGTTGCCCGGCCCGTTGAGAAACGCATCGCCGGTGTTGGAGGCGTCCGGGCAGCGCAGGACGTCGACTGCCTTGATGTAGGCGTTGCACTGCTGGAACCAGGAGGCATACGCCCCTTGAACCGTACTGCCGCCGGGACTTTTGATGGAGTTAGGGCGAGTATCAAAAGCCAGGTTGCAGGTCGGGTAGGTTTCGTCATTGTCCTGCACATACTGCAAGGCCCCTAGCCCGATCTGGTTAAGGTTGGACTGGCAGGCGGCGCGGCGGGCGTTCTCCCGCACCTTCTGGAAGACGGGGAAGAGGATGGCGGCGAGAATCGCGATGATGGCGATGACGACGAGCAACTCGATGAGCGTGAAGCCACTTAACGGCTTCTTTGATGATCTCTGCATGGAGGACCTCCTTACGACTGTGTTGAGGATTCTAGTGATACATGATGCTAGTGACAACATTATAAGCGATGAAACCGTCTGTGTCAAGCATTATTTTTGGTGGGTTTGTTCAAAATCAGCCTATCCCTCCTTGTTCAGCCCGTGCATCAGGGCGGGAATCTCGGCCAGCAGCTCGCGGGCCAAGAAGCCCAGCGGGCCGACGCGCTTGGCGAGCGCGTCGCCCGCCCGCGCGTGGAGGTAGACGCCCCAGACTGTCGCCTGCACCGGGTCCGCCCCGCGCGCGGCCAGCCCGGCGATGATCCCGGCCAGCGTGTCGCCCGACCCCGAAGTCGCCAGGCCGATGTTGCCGTAGCGGTTCAGGTAGACGCGGCCGTCCGGGGCGGCGATGAAGGTCTGGCTGCCCTTCATGGCGACCACGGCCTTCAGCTTCGCGGCGGCCTCCAGGGCGGCGGCCTGCGGGTCCGTCTTGATCTCCGCCTTCGTGCGCCCCAGCATCGCCGCCATCTCCCCGGCGTGGGGCGTGACGATGACGTTGCCGTTCAGCGAATGGAGCAGTTCCGGTGCGTCCCCCAGGCAGGCCAGCGGCGCGGCATCCAGAACGAGGGTCGGCTTCTCGATCTGCGGCAGGGCGGCGTGGAGCAGGCGGCTGGTCGCGTCCGCGTCCATCATGCCCGGCCCGAACAAAACGGCGTTGGCGTTGTTGGCGTTTTCGGCGATTTCATGCGCGCAGGCCGGGTCGAAGCCGCCTTCAGCCGATTCCGGCAGGGGCAGCACCCAGGCTTCGGGGACGGCGACGGCGATAGAAGCGGCGACGCTTTGGGCCGTCGCGATCTTGAGCTGCCCCGCGCCCGCGCGCAGCGACGCCAGGGCGGCGAGCAGGATCGCACCTGGAATCTGCGCCGACCCACCGACGACGAAGATACGTCCCCGGCCTTCCTTGTCGTCTCCTTCGTCGTGCTGGGGCAGCGCCCAGCGGCCCAGCAGAGCCGGGGTGACGGCGGTCGCGGCGGACTTCTTCATAAGGCGGGCTTCTTCATAAGCTTGCTTTCTGCCGGCAGGGATTATTTCGTGGCGACGGGCGCGTCGGGTTCGGTCGTGACTTCCTCGCCCGCTTCTTCGAGCGGGGCGACAAAGTTGAACTCGCGCAGGATCAGCTTGCCGCGTCGTCCCCGACCGGGTTCGAAGGCATAGGATGTCACCGAGCAGTTGGCGACTTCGTTCTCTCGGTCTATCTCTAAAATTCCTTCTTCCGTCATCCGCTCCAGCAGGTAGCGGAAGCAGAGGACGACGACCGAGTGACAGACCAGCAGGACGCGCTCGCCCCGGTACTCGCGCGTCAGCGTGTCCACGAGGGAGCGCAGGCGCAGGATGACGTCGCACCAGCTTTCACCGCCGGGCGGGCGGTGGTAGAACTTGCCCAGCAAGCGGCGCATCTCGGCCTGCTCCGGGTACTTCGCAACGATGCCTGCATGGGTCAGCCGGTCTAAAATGCCGAACTCCCGTTCCCGCAGCCGCTCATCCACGGTCAGCGTCTCCTCGTCCCGGAACAGCCCCGCCGCTTCCAGCGCGATGGATGCCGTCTGCCGGGCGCGCCTGTAGGGCGAGGCCCGCACGACCGTCGGCGTCTCTTCCGGGGGCAGGCGGCGGAACCACTCCCCCAGCGCCCGCGCCTGACGCTCTCCCAGCGCGGACAACGGCACGTCGGCATCGCGCATGGGGATGTCAATGACGGGATGACCGGCGGCCTCGGCGGCGTCGCGGGCGACGTTGCCCGCGCTCTCGCCGTGCCGGACGAGCCACAGGCGGTCCGGCCATTTTTGGGTTTCGTTCACAGGGCTTGCTCCGGCGGGTGGGGTTTGGAATGAATAGGATCAGGGCGTTTCGTTCAGCAGGTGATTGAGGGCGCGTAAGTCGTAGGGGTCTGACTTGGGCGGGGGGGCTTGCTGCATCGGGGCTTGCTGCGAAAACGCCTCGTTGCGCTGAGTCATCAGTTCCGAGACCGTTTGTAGGAGCGCATTGTTGGCTTGCACCAGGTTCTGGATGGAAGCCACCAGCTCCTGCCACTCGCCGGGCGTCAGCGTGATCAGATCATCCGCGCGGAAATACTCTGGGTCCATGCGTGTATTATACCCACCTGCACAAAAACGCGCCCCCGATTACCGGTGTTTTCGCCGTTTCGTGTTTTTCCGGTAGTAATTCGGGGTCAGGCTGTGGCAGTTGGGGCAAAGGAGCGTCAAATCCTCAGCGCGATTCTCGCCGGTCGTTGCCGGTTGTTCAAAAAAGGCCGCTCACAAAGCTGGAAAAACAGCCTGCCCGCCGCGACACAGGCCACAATCCTGACGAGGTAAAGAAGCAGAGAATGTGATTCGATGATAGCGGTCCGCTGCGCACTTTGGATCACCACGCGCAGGGCGACGTAGTGGATCAGATACAGGCTGTAGGAGAACATCCCGATCCAAGAAAACAGCCGCACCGGCAGAAGGCCCGCGAGAGGGCGGTCCCAGCGGAAGAGCAAGAGTAACACGGCGGCGAACGGCAGGCAAAACAGGGACTGAGCTTCGATGGACGCAAGATTCAGGAAAGCGCCATAGCCGTTCCGCAATGTCCAAATGATCATCAACGCGGAACAGATCAGGAAGACAACTCGCGGGCTTTTGCGCTCCGGCTGCGCCAGTATCTGGTAAACCAGAACGCCGAAGCCGAACTGCGGCCAACGGTCGCAGGGGTATGGGCAGGACTGTCCGGCCAGGTTCAGCCAGAGGAGCGCGATGACCGTCACTGCGCTCAGGGCGTCCAGCAGGCGCGGTGTTTGCGCGGTCCGAACGGCGAAAGCCAGGAGCGCGGCGACGATGACATAAAAAGCTGCTTCATAACTCAGGCTCCAGAAGACAGGAAGGATGTAGTCAACGTGCAGCAGCGGCTGGGTCAGGGTCAAAGCTCCGAGATAGTAGCGCGGTCCATGATGAAAGAAGTTCAGGATATGATGCTTGATCAGCAAAGCAAGCAGAGTGGCTAACAGGATAGTGACGAGCGAAGCGAAGAAGTAAGGCGGGTAAATGCGCCGGACCCGTGCCCACGCGAACTGCGCCACGGGCCGGGGGGCTTCCAGCGACCGCACCGCCGCGTTGGCGATGCAGTACCCCGAGATGACGAAAAACATCGGGACGCCCAGCAGTCCCACCAGGCTGAACTGGTCAATCGGAGCGAAAAGGCCCGTTCCGCGCGCGTGCAGCAGGACCACCCACAAGGCCGCGACTCCCCGCCAGGCATCCAGCAGGCGGTACGGCGTATTGCCCGCGTGCCGCTGCGGAACGCCTACAGTTGCGGCAGCCGGACGCGGCGCGGGTCCCTGAGATGAATCCCCTTCCACCACTAAATGCCGTCACCCGTGTAGTTTCCAACGTCTGTATTCATTCGTGGCTGACTACCTTCACGGGATTCGTGCCCGGCACGTTCCAGCGGCAGTTTCTGTCCGCGCCACTCAACTAATCCGCACTCGTGACAGTGCTGCTCCATCAGCCCCGCCCGAAACAGGCGACTTTTCAGGTGCCTCCCGCTCAGGCTTCTGCCATTAACAAGCAAAGATTCCATGGGAATAACCGACACGCGCGGGATCAATTCACCCCGTTCTACAGCCTTGTCCCAGGCATCCGAGCTGAACTCGAAGCGCCTTTTGCATTGCGACATCCTGTTGCCCTGGTCGTGATACTCCTGCACGGCTTTCCAGTCGTAAATACGGAGTTTTTTCGCCGTTCCGAGCTTCTTGGCGTAGTGGTTGATGGTGGATTTGGAGCAGCCGACCTCGGCCACAATCGCGTTGTAGCTGATGCCTTGCCGCAGGAGGTCGAGGATTCTTTCGCCCATTGTGGTCCGTCCTTAGTGTTGAAGTCGTTGTCCATCCGTGGAGGCTGGGCTAGAGAAAAGCTGCCGGGCTAGGACTCGAACCTAGGTAGACGCCTCCAAAGAGCGTTGTCCTGCCACTGAACGACCCGGCAATAGGAGTAGTTGGCATCGTTATTATAGCCCCCGCCGCGCCCGTTTGTCAACACGGCCCGCGTCGTGCCTGTATCGTGTATAATAGAGGCATGACACTCCGCTGCTTTCTCTGCCTATTCCTCGGCCTCCTGCTGGCGGCCCCCGCTCGCCTCGCCCACGCCACCCCAACCGGGCTGACGGTCGTGACGGGGCAGGGGACAGTCCAGGCCGATGCGACGACGGCCCGCTACGACTTCGGCACGCGCCGGATGTCCGACGAGTCGCCGCTGGAGCACACCTTCACCCTCCGCAACAGCGACGCGGCCCCCATCATCGTGGACCGCCTGCAATCGTCCTGCGGCTGCACCACGGCCTTCCTCGCGGGAGACCAGGACTTGCCGCTGACGGTCGGACCGGGCGGGATCATCCCGGTCAAGGTCAGCATCGCCCCGCACCGGCTCGCCCCCGGCCCGACCGAAAAGTCCGTCTGGGTCTTCACGCACGGGGCGGCGGATGCCAGCGTGCTCCTGGAAATCACGGGCATCTTGCAGGACGATCCCGACCCCGCTGCCGCCGCCCCGGTTCCCAACGCGCCGCCCGCTGCCGCAACGCCTTCTGCCACCGCGCCCCAGACGGGTCATCCCGCCCCGGCGTTCACCCTGACAGATGCCCAGGGCAAGCCGTTCTCGCTGGCCGCCCTGCGGGGCCGCCCGGTCGCCCTGTTCTTCTTCTGCGGCTGCCCCTGGTGCGCCGACGTCGCCCATGCCTGGGGGCAGGCCCAGCGCGGCGCGCGGCTGCCCGCGTCCTCGCGCACCCTCGTCGTCTTCGCCGGCACGGCATCTGCCGCGCAAGCCTTCGCCGCCCGGAACGGCCTGGACCTCAAACAGACCACCCTGCTGCCGGACCCCGACTCCCATCTGACGGAGGGCATCTACAAGCTGAATTCTTGCCCCCGCGCCTTCGTCCTCGACCGGGAGGGCGTCATCGCCTACACCAACGACCATGCCGACGACCTGCCGCGCCAGGCCCCCGCCAAAACCATCGTCCTCCACACGTTTCAAGCTCTGGGGCAGGTGGGACAGGTTAAGTAGGTGGCGCTTCCTGTTGCCGACGCCGCGCTAATGCCCTGGCGTTGCGGGCGCGGGCGGTGTCACAGCAGGCGCGGGCGTCGCGGCAGGTACAGGCGCGGGCGTCACGGCGGGTACAGGCGGCGCGGGGGCGGGCGGCGTTCCGGGGGCGGGCGTCGTGGGCGGCGGGTTCTCCTGCTTGGGGTCCAGGATCGTCATCTTCAGATCCAGCCGGTTCTCGCTGGCCATGATCCGGGGATCAAAGTGATACGGTTTGTCCGCATCCAGGTCCTCCTGGTGTGCCGCCCATGCCAGCAACGGGTCCGCTTTGCCGGGCCGCAGAGTCACATCTACCGGCGTTGCTTTTAAGGCAACGATCGTCAGGGTCGTATCCCCCGTCGGCGTCTTGGGGTCCAGTGCGAGAGTGCCCGCGTAAAGGCCGCCCTGCGGCAGCAGCTCGGTCACATGGCGTGTCTTCTGCTCCCGCGCGATGACGCGCACCTTCATCACGGGGTCGGCGGGAAGCGGAAGTCGCACCGTGATTTTCACCGGCGATCCCGCCGCCGCCAGCGCTGCGTCCAGAGTCGGATCGGCCAAGCGCGGCGCTTGGTCCTGAACGTCGGAACTCTTATCGCCCGCCGCCGACGCCAGCCGCACCGTGTCCAGCCACGCCTGCGGCCCACTCGGTCCGCCCTTGTCCCCACGCTCCGGCGCCGTCATCCAATAAGCGCCCACTGGGCCTCGGAACTCCTTGCACTGCGGCGCGCTGACCAGAAGCCCGACTTCGCCGGGTCCCGGCATGTCCTTCGGCTTCTCAGCGGCAGGGGCGGCAGGACTTCCATTGACGACCGCCTCCGCCGCATTGGTCCGTGCCGTCTGACGCGCCCCGGCGCCGGTAAAATTTTGCAAGTCCCCGGCGGCTTTCGCTGCCAGCGGCATCGGGGTGCCCGCCAGCGTGCCGACTGCCGCCGCCTTGAGGATCCCCACCGGGTCTACGGCCTTGACCGCATCGGTGGCAGTGCTGACCACCGCGCCCGCCGCCTTCACCGGCAGCTTGACGACTTCTACCATGCCCCGCTCAATGGCTGCCAGCATCCCCCGCCGCCGCGCGGTGGGGAGGTACAGGAGGGCCAGACTGTCGGCGGCGAGGGTGTAACGGCCCTGCGCGTCCATCTTGGTCCACGCGAGGACACGGCCGCGCCGGTCCCGGAGCGCCACCGTGGCGCCCGCGACCGGCTTGCCTCCGGCGGCGTCTACGACCTGGCCGCAGAAGGCCCCTTTGGGCAGGGAGGCGGGCGCCGCGCCTGCCGCCGAAACGCACAGGGCGCTGAGGGCGACCAGCGTCGTTGCCCATCCGATTAAACTCCACCGCGACGCTTCTCTTCTGTGGCAGCGCCGCTTGTTGCTGATGATTTCTTCCATGTTGCTGATCATCTCTTCCATAGGGTTTAGTATACCCAAACCGCCGCCGTGCTCTTATTCAGATCGTGACGGCGGAAAAGCCGCCGTCCACGACGATGTTCTGGCCGGTGACGAACGCGGAGGCGCGCGGGGAGGCCAGCCAGATGACGGCCCCGGCTAGTTCTTCGGGCCTGCCGAAGCGCGCCATCGGGGTGTGCCCGATGATCTGCCGGCCACGCTCGGTGTAAGTGCCGTCGGGGTTGGTCAGCAGCGCCCGGTTCTGCTCGGCGGGGAAGAAGCCGGGGCTGAGGGCGTTGACGCGGACGCCGCGTGGCGCCCACTCGCGGGCCAGAAAGAGCGTCAGGTTCAGCACGGCGGCCTTGGCCGCCGAATACGCGGCCACGCGCGAAAGCGGCGTCATGCCCGACAGGGACGCGATGTTGATGATGCTGCCCCGGCCCGCGCCCAGCAGGGACTCGCCGAAGACCTGACAGGGCAGCAGCACGCCGCCGACCAGGTTCAGGTCGAAGACCTCCCGCCAGGCCGCCAGCGGCAGCTGGGTGAACTCCGCGCCGGGGGGCAGGGTCGCGGCGGGCCGGTTCCCGCCCGCCGCGTTGACCAGGACGCCCACCGGCCCCCACTGCGCCGTGACTGCGTCTCGGGCGCGGGCCAGCGCGTCCGGGTCGAGCGCGTCGGCAACCTGGAAGGTGGCCGTGCCGCCCGCCGACTCGATGCGCCGCACGGCCTCGCCGCCCCGCTCTGCGCTGCGCCCGACAATGGCGACGCGCGCCCCAGCCTGCGCCAGCGCATCGGCCATCGCCCCGCCCAACGCGCCCGTCCCGCCGATGACGACGGCGGCCTCGCCCGTCAGATTGAAAAGATCAGCGCTCATCTGAACCCCTGCGGAAGAAACAGCGGCTTCAGATGGCGCTCATAGAGATTGTCCGTCACGTTCCGCGCAATCGTCGGCTCACAGGCGTCGAGCATCTGGAGAAAACGATTACCCATCTGGGCCGCGATCTTGTAGCCGACATGGATAAGCTGCCGGACGTTCGGGTTGAACGCGGGATGCGCGGGGTCATGGCGCAGGGCCGCGACGAACTGCTCCGAAGTCCAGCCCGCGACTTCTTCGGGCGTGGGCAGTTTCGCTGGATCAATGTCAATCACGGCGGCGTAGGGCGCGCACAGCGCGTCCCGCTTTTCATAGGCTTTCGCGTAAATCTCTTTGGCGAGCGCCAGCCCGTCGCCGCCCGCCTCGGCCAGCCCGATCACTTCTTCCAGCCACGTCGTCCCCGCCGTCTTGATGTGCAGGCCCGCCCCAAATCGGGCAAGCGCCCGGCGGATCGGCGCGTAGAGCGAAAACTTGTCGCTGCCGGAGTGGACGCTGAGTTTGAGGCCCGCCGGCAGGCCGAACTGTTGGACGGCGAACGCGAGCACCGCCAGGTCTTCCCCGAACTCCTTTTCAAATTGGGCGACATCGCCGACATAATCCACGCCCTTGTTGAACCGGCCCGTGAACTTGGGTGCGATGGTCTGGACGGGGATGCCCTCATCGGCGAGGGCGGCCAGGATGACCAGCAGCTCGCCCGGCGTCTGCGGGCTGTCCGTCTCGTCCATCGAGACTTCCGTAATGAACCGGCCTTCGCCCTTTGCCGCCTGGATGTGACGGTAGATGCCGCCCGCTTCCCCAGCCGCCCGCAGGTATTTCCCGGCGATGCCTTCGAGATCGGACCGCGTCATGTCAAACGGCGTCTCGATGCCAGGGATTGCCGACCGCCCGACGAGATCGGCGTGGCGGTCGGCGAAGGCTGTGATCTGGGCCGCGTCGGCAGGCTTGCCGATAGAATCCGCCACATCAATCGTGTAAAAGTCGCTGGAAGTGAGGAAGCCGTCCACCGTCTCTAAACGAACATGGTCGGCGTCCACATGGTAGGGCCGGGTCCAGACCAGTTCCCGCACGGCCGCGTCCGCCGCCGCCCGGACGCTCGGCGGCTCGGAGCCGATGGTGGTATGTTCTCGATAGGACTTGTTCCAGACCGGGACGATCTCGACCCCCTGTTCCAACGCCTGCTGGCAGGCACGCAGCTGGGCCGTGGCCTGGTGCGCGAAACGGTCCCCGACGCCGAACGAGTATTTCGCCAGTTCCAGCATGGGAACGGTAAGCCTTTCTCCATCAAGCCTCTGGCGTAATCGTACCTGGGCCGTCTCCACGGGTTTCAACCCGTGGCGACGCTACCCCCGCGCCCACTCCGGCGGGTCCGTTAGACGGTAAAGCATCTCGCCGGCGGCGGGGACGTAGAGAACGCCTTCGTCCTCCCGGTCCGCATAGTCCTCCACGCGGATCGAGGCGGGGGCGCGGTAGCCCAGGTTGATGCGGCGGCAGAGGTCTTCCGGAATCCTAGTCGCCAGCGTGACCTGGATGCGGTCATGCTCCACGCTGTCCTCGTAAGTCCCGACCCCGCGCACATGGGTCGAGTGCGCCACGACGCCCCACGGCTCGCCCTGGAACCGTTCCCACTGCTTCAAAAAATAGTCGCGCGTGTGATACCCAATGCGCTCGATTAGCGCCCCATGCACTTGCGAAATCTGCGTGATGTGCGGGGCGTAGACGATCAATTCGCCGCCGTCGGCGACCACGGGTTCCAGCTTGTACATGCACTTGCCGCCGACCCACATATCGTCGTACATCAGGGGCGCGCGGGACAGGACGGTGTGGAACGGGTGTGGCTTCCGAATGATGTGGACGCGCGCGCTGTGGTCGGCGGCCTGCGACCACGCCTCTTCGGGCGTGCCCGCATACAGCCCCGCCAGTTGATGATCGTGGACCACCAGGCAGAAGGCCAAGGTGGCGACGGGCACGAGGGCCGCCGCGCGGTCTATGACGCGCCGCACCGGCGTCCACTTGTGGCCGATGATCTTCGGGTTGGTGATGACCGCGCCCAGCCAGTGAAAGAAGTTCAGCACTTCGGCCCCGCTGATGCCGGGGAACAGGTACTTGTTGCCCCCTGAGAAGCCCACGACCTCGTGCGGGAAGACCGGGCCGACGATGATGAGCTGGTCATAGTCGTAGATGGCCCGGTTGATCGTGACCGGCACGTCCATCTCGAACAACCCCCCGGACAACTCGCCGATTTCGCGCGCCGGGAGCGTCCCCAGCGACGTCAGGGCGGCGGGATCGTCCCAAGCGTGGTTGAGCATCCGCACACCGGCGTACTTGCCGGCCCGCTCCGCCGCCGTGATCTCCAAACGGCGAAGGAGCGCTTCCTCGCTCATGGGCGGGTGCGTGCCCAGCGCGATCATTACGTCCAGCGCGGCGGCGTCCCGCCCAATCAGGTCGTGGATCACGCGGAACATCAGCCCGACGGGGGCAGTGCGGGTCGAGTCCGGGACGAGGAGCAGCACGCGCTTCCCGGTTAGGTCGGCGGCGGCCAGCGCCGGGGCCGCGATCTCGCGCACGTCTTGCTCGCTGAGATAGCGGATTTCTTGGCCTGTTTCCGTGTGATGGTGCATGGCAATACCTTCGCCACGCGCCCGCAAATAACCTCTTGCCCCAGCCTATCCAGCCCCGCAGGGCCGGGCCAGACCTCCTCCGGCTTCAGGCCAACCACGGGGAGGAAGGAGGGGAACCACGGGGGGTTGCCCTCCTTGCCCGTGCCTGTCCTCTCTATGGGATTACCCTGGCCCCGGCCTGACACGTCTTGACCAAAACGCCCAAAGGCTGTATGATAGGGACGCAAACCATTCTGAGGCGGGGATCACTCATGGCACAAATCGAACAAACGGGGCCGTCCGCGCTAGAATTAGATACCCCGAAGGGGCCGGTCGGGAACTTCCGGTGGGTCATCTGCGGGCTGCTGTTCTTCGCGACCGCGATCAACTACATTGACCGCCAGATCCTCGCCATCCTGAAGCCGTCGCTCTCGCATGACCTCCACTGGAGCCAGCAGGATTACGCCAACATCGTTACGGCCTTCCAGTTCACCTACGCCCTCGGCTACCTCTTCGGCGGACGCCTCATGGACCGGTTCGGCGTCAAGCGCGGCCTGCCCCTCGCCGTGCTGGCTTGGAGCATTTTTGCCGCGCTGCATGGGGTGATGCGGTCCGTGATGGGCTTCTCCCTCGCCCGCTTGGGGCTGGGACTGGCCGAGGGGGGCAACTTCCCGGCGTCCATCAAGACAGTGAGTGGATGGTTTCCCATCCAAGAGCGCGCGCTCGCCACCGGCATCTTCAACAGCGCCAGCAACATCGGCGCGATCCTCTGCCCGCTCACGGTCCCTCTCCTGGCGCTGAAGTTCGGCTGGCCCGCTGCCTTCTACATCACTGGCTCCCTGGGCGTTGTCTGGGTCGCCGTCTGGATGCTCGTCTACGACCACCCGGAAACCCATCCACGGCTCTCAAGCCGTGAGCGGGATTACATCGAGAGGGGCCGCCCGCCGGTCGTCGAAACTGCCACGCCTGTTACTTGGCGGACCCTGCTCCGTGACCGCGCTACTGTAGCGTATATGGGCGCCCGGCTGCTGGCCGACCCGGTCTGGTGGTTCTACCTGTTCTGGCTGCCCGATTTCCTCCAAAAGCGCTTCCATTTGACCTCGACCCAGATGGGCTTCCGCGTGGGGGTCGTCTACACCCTGGCGAGCGTCGGCAGCATCGGCGGCGGCTGGCTCGCCGCCGCCTTGCTCGGTCGCGGCTGGAGCCTCAACGCCGCCCGGAAGACCTCGCTGCTGGTCTGCGCCCTCTGCGTGCTCCCGGTCGTCGCGGCCTCGTCCGTCGCGAACTCCTGGGTGACGGTGCTGCTGGTCGGTCTGGCCGCCGCCGCCCACCAGGGCTGGTCGGCCAACCTCTATACCTTTGTGTCCGATACGATGCCGAAGCGGGCCGTCAGCACGGTCGTCGGCCTCGGAGGCTTTGCGGCGGGGATTGCCAGCATGGGGAACGCGCAGATCGTCGGCTATGTGCTGACCATCACCCACAACAACTATGTGCCCCTCTTCGTCTGGGCTTCCACCATGTATGTCGTTGCCTGGCTCTTCCTCCAGCTCCTAGTCCCCAAGATCGAGCCGGCGGCTTGAAATGACGCTGCCTGACGCTGAGGAAGTCCTGCCGCCGCTCCGGCTTTCCCCCGGCGAACTCGCCCGCGCCTTCGCCGAGATGAGTCTGCACGGCTTTGGCGGCGTCACGCCGTGGGCGCACCACATCCTCGTGGAGCGTCGCGGTTGGCTCGGCGACCGTGAGTTCGCTGAACTCTTAAGCCTCAGCCAGCTTGTGCCGGGGGATAATGTTTCCAACCTCGCCGTCATCTTCGGCTACCGCTACGGCGGGACGCGCGGCTCGCTTGCCGCGCTCGGCAGCCTGTACCACCACTTTGGCGGGCCGGGCGCCCTGCGCGGCGTGTCCGCCGTCGTGGCCTAGTGATGCACGGCGCGGTGGAGTAGGGTGCAAGAGCGGCGGAAATGGAGTGAGGGCCAATGGCGCTTCACTCGTCACCGGCGAGCGCGTACTCGACCGCCTGCTCCAGCGACATCGCTCGCCCTTCGGCCCACACCTCGGTGAAAGTGCCCGCCTCCAACTCAGAGCGAGCCGCGCCGATGATCCGGTCGTGTTCCTCGCGTTCGCTGGGCGGCTGTGGCGCTTCAATCGCCTCGCGGGCGGCGTCGGCGGCTCCGAGCAGGCGCACCGCCCGCGCAGCCTGCTCCTCCGCCAGAGCCAGGTTCGCAAACCGGTCCAGCGAACGGACTTTCCCCGGTCTGTCCTCGCTGTCGCAAAACATGGTCAGGCTCTCGCTCAACAAGGAATGGGCTTGGGCGAAGTCCCCCCGGCAAAGGGCCAGAAAGCCCAGCCCATGGAGCGTCCAGACCACTCGTTCATAGTTGCCGAGTTCCCGGAACAGACCCAGTACCTGCTCGTAGAACGAACGCGCCCGCGCGTAGTCGCCCTCGTACTCCGCCAGGATGCCCAATTCATGCAGCGACTGCGCGAGGCCGTATCGCTCCCCGCTCTCCTGGAGCAACGTCCGGCTCTCCTCCAGGAGCGGACGCGCCCGGGCATCGTCGCGCTGGTGGCTGGCGACCCATGCCAGGTCTTTCAAGGCGTAACCAGCGCCTTTCGCATCGCCCAACTCCTTCGCGATGGTGAGCGCTTCTTGAAGAAGAGGTTGAGCCGCGTCGTAGTCACCCTGGTAGCTGGTAAAGAACCCGCACCGACGCAGGGCGGCGGCGCGTTCCTTGGTGCGCTCCCGGCCTGCCCCCCGCGCCAGTGCGTTTGTAAGATAGTACCGCGCTTCCCGCACATGACTGCCCAAAAACCAGAAGTTATCTATTAGTCCTCTTGCATAAGTCCCCCGCCCTGAACGGCGGGGCTAGAAAAAGCCCGCTGCCCGCCTGCGCGGGCGCAAGAACTTTCGTTTTCAGCCCTTACCCTCGGGGTTTCTGCTCTTCCCAGCCCAGGGGTTCAGCCCTGGGAATAGATGGCAATAGAAGTGTCGGACTTATGCAAGAGGTCTAATTTATCACACACTCTTCGGAACCACCTGTCTCATCGAATAATTCTTTCAGGGGATAAGTCGTCCCGGTGTCGCGGCTTCTGGAGTCGTGGGAGCGCCCCCTTCCATAATATACAGTAGGTGGGCTATAAGCCGACCCGTCTCGCGTTCCCGGCCCGCCGCAGAATATGTGCCCACCGCTCCGAACGGCGTTGTATTTGGGCAGGCCGTAATGTGCATGAGGTGAACTTCGTCTACCGTGGTAGATGCTAAGGCTATAAGGGCGAGGTCTTGTCCCGCAGACAAAAGCCGGTCCTGCGATGCTGACCCCGCAGGTGTCCCACCGAAAATTATGACTATGGACAGGTTATTTGAGTGCTTGTATGTTACAATAGAAGTAGACACAAAGCCGACTTACACCGCAAAGAAATGAGCACCCGACGACCATGCCCGCGCCCAAGATCACACTACCCCGCACTTCTAACCTGCGGGTGGACACTGCCGCCGCGAAGGACACGCCCCGGCTCCTGCTGCTGGCCGCGCTGCTGGCCCTCTACTGTCCCAACGACGCCGACCGCTTGGCCCTCTGTACCGCAGGCAGCGGGGCAACGCTACCCTGTTCTTTGATGCTTGCGTGAGGGACGACGTACAGCCCTGCGCGAACGCGGCCCAGGCTGAACTCGCCCGCCTGCTTCCTGCCGGTCAGGTCGCCCACCTCTACGTCGGCTGCTGGGGCGAGGACGACGCTTCGCACTATGTCAGCCTGTGCTGGGACGAGGACGACGCTTCGCACTATGTCAGCCTGATCCGGGGCGCGGACGGTCTGTTCCGCCTCCGGCACCGCAAAATCCGCGTCGCTCCCAAGAACCTCGCCCGCGACGGCGTGTTCGCATCCTGGGGCAAGATCACCCCGCGCCCCGACATCGCCTGCGGCCTGACGCCGACCTGGGACCGGGTGCTGACCGGCGGCAAGGCCACGCGTGACTTCATCGGCGAGGCCGCCACGGTCTACGAGGTGCGCCGCCAGCTTTCCCACTGCGCGATGGTCTGCGAACTGTTCGGCTGCCTGCACCGGGGGGAGCTTGTGACGTGGCACGATCCGGGGCGGGCGGTGCTGCGGGTGGACGCGGCGGAGGGGGACGGTTGGACTGCGCCCTACGGCTTCACGGGCCTGGCCGTGCGGCCTTACGCCCAGCCGGGGACGCAGAAGATGCGGGTGACAGTGTGGGCCTGCGCCTCGGACGCCGGGCTATACGCCGCCCAGTCGCCGCGCTGCGTGTTGGCGTCGGTCAAGGGCGTAACCGAGCACCGGCCAGGCAGCCGAGCCGAGGGCCGGCTGCTGTCCGAGCTTCTGCTGTCGCGGCTGCTGCCGTTCGTGGACGTGGCGGGAGAAGATGGAAAAGTCGGCCTGGTCGGGCTGCACTACGATATGGCCCGCCAGCAGGGAGTCCTCGGTGGGTTCATGGCGGGGCGGTCACTGCGCTCCTGCGGGGGCTTGCCGATGGTCAAGGCGGCGGGCACATAACGCCCTGGCGCTGCTGCTGTCCGAGGAAGGCATGGAGAACACGACCGAGGTTTATGCGGCTGTTACGGCACGGACGCAGGAAGCCGCCTTCGCACAAAGGCGCGGCCTGACGAGGTGTTACGGCACTGTCTACCTGGGCCGCCTATTCGGGAAGCGGTGCCGACACGTCGGCGAAAGTGATGCAACGCCCAACATCCCGCCGGGGAACGAACATCCTTCCCTATGGGCGCGGGGCGGCAGCCCGGTCGCCTATGTGTTCCAGCCCTACAAGGCCAATCTGACGGCGGAGGTGCTTGAGCGCCTAGCGGAGTTCTGCCAGGGGTACGGCCTCGTCTTCTCAGTCTCAGAAGGCGAGAGCTTCCACTATCCCGGTAGGACGGCGCTGGTGATGATTGAACGGAAATAGCCTTACAGAGTGGTTTTCTGCTTATGGCGGTGAGGACGGTGGGGTGTTGCAACTGCCATTTTGTAAGTTGTCACATACCCATAGACCGCTTTAGTTTCGCTCTAGCAATGACCAGATCAGACGTAACTTGTGCCTGGCTACCCCGTGCCCGCGTCAGAGCAGCCAGAGCGTCCAGCCGTTCGGCGGCAACAGACTTCCCGGCGTTGTACCGTAAGTCAGCCAATCTGTATGCCTCCCGCGCGGCAATCAAGCCGGCTCCGGTGGCTCTGTTTGCCACCGTTGCTACCTGCAAGTTGAGCCATGCCGCCGTGACTTCCTGAGTCACTGTCTGCTGAACGACTTGCGCCTCGGCCTCGGCCCGCGCCATTCGCGCTTTGGCGGCGTCCACGTCGGCCCGTCGTTGTCCCCCATCCACGAGCGGCAGGCTGGCCGTGATGCCGACCGAGTACCCCGCGCGGCTCCGGCCTTGCGTCAGTGCCATCGCGTCCCCCATTGCGACCCCATACACCTGCGGCTGATACGCTCCCTGGGCGTCTCTAACGGCGGCCTTTGCCGCCTCTGCGATCTGTGCAGCGGCAGCGAGTTCAGGGCGTCGGGCCAGGGCGAGGCGCTGTGCTTCCTGCAAGCTGACAGGCAAGGCGATGGGTTGCCCGGCGAGGCCGTCCAGCGTGTCGGAGAGGGTGATTGGCGAATCCTGTGAAACCCCTAGCACGACCTTCAAGTTGACCAAGCCCAGGGCCGCGTCGTTCTGCGCCCGCAGCAGTGCTTCTTGGGCGTCCGCCTGTTCCGCCTGCTCACGCAGCAAGTCCACGGGCGCAGAACGCCCTGTGTTCACCTTCTCTTGCGTCACCCGTACCTGCTCGTCCTCAGCGGCGAGCCGGGACTGGGCCGCGTCCACAAGAGATTGACGAAGCAGGGCCGTCACATAGGCTTCGGTCACACTCTCGGCCACCGAGAGCCGCGCCGCGTCCAAAGAGGACGAAGCTGCTGCGGCCTGACTTCGCCCCGCCTGGGTGCGCCCCGCGAGTCGGCCTCCGGTGGAGAGGGGGATCATCAGCATCAGGTTCTGGTCGGCGAATCCATGTGGCGGGACATTGAACAGGTTCTGGGGGCCGACGCCGGGGGAGGTCGTGAAGATGTTGGACGAGTCCCCGGTCGTGGCATAGGTGGTCGTGGAGAGGCTGGGACTGGCCTGCGCCTTCACCGACCGCGCTCCGGCGAGGGCGGCGTCCGCGTCGGCCTGTGCTTCCTTGAGCGTGAGGTTGTTCGCCAGAGCGACGGCGACGGCATCTTGGAGAGATAGCCGCCCGCTGCTGACCGTCAGCGTCGGCACGTCTGCGCTTGACGGGCGGAGGAGAGTTCCCGTGAGCAGCAGACACAGGCACGGGGCCACGACTTTGCCGAGGCGACGACGCCCATGAAGCCAGCTGGCAAGATCGTCCACGGCAACGTGCATGACCGGGATCACCAGCAGCGAGAGCAGCGTACCCACGAGGAGGCCGCTGACGATCACCGTGCCGAGCGGTTGGTAGGCGTCCATGCCGGTCCGGGGGGCGAGGGCGACCGGGAGCATGGTGATGATCGTAATCAGTGAGGTCATCAGGATGGGCCGCAGGCGATCCCGGCAGGCCAGAGCAACCGCTTCGTTTCTTGGCAGATTACCCTCGGCGCGGCGGCGCATGATCTGGTCAATGAGCAGGATCGCTGTCGTGATGTCCATGCCGGTCAGCACGATCACGGCCATGATGCTCACGCTGCTGAACGCCTGGTGTGCCAGCCACAGGCCGAGGAAGACGCCGGAGAGTTCCAGCGGGATCGAAAGCACCATCTGGAACGGGGCGAGCAGGCCCCGGAACTGAGCGATCAGTACCAGGAAGATCAGCAGCACGGAAAGTTCCAGCCCCCGCAGGAGGCGGGCGAACGAGTCCATCATCTGCGTCATGTCGCCGCGCATTTGCAGCGAGTACCCCGGCGGGAAGTTTAGCTGCGAGGACGCCTTCGTGATGATCGCCATCGCCAAGTCCATCGAGGGAGGCCCGCCCTTGCGGTAGTAGGCCAGCACGGAGACCGTGCGCTGCAAGCCGTCGTGTTCGACAATCGTGGGAGCCATCTGCGGCGTCAGGGTTGCCAGCGTCTTGAGCGGAACCTGCACACTGTTTCCCTGCTGTCCACCGGGCGCGGTGACGGACATCTGCAACAGGTCGTAGGGGCTGCGCCGCTGGGAGTCCTTGTAACGCACGTCAATCGTGTCCTGCCGGACGTTGGGCAGCCGGTAGAACTCGTTGGTCAGTCCGCCCCCCATCGCGTAGTAGGCTTGGTCGGCTACGTCGGAGGTGTTCAGCCCCAACTCGGCGGCGCGGGCGGCGTCCACATCCAGCCGGTAGGTCGGCTTCTCGGTCGCCCAGGAGGTAGAGACCTGGTACGCGCCGGGCGTCCTGCGGGCGATGTCGGCGACCTGCTCCGCCAGCTTCGAGAGGATGTTCAAGTCCGGCCCGGTCACGAGGATTTGCACCGGGGCCGCCGAGGACGCCATCACGTCGCTGCCCATCTCCTTGATTTGTAGGCGGCGGATGTTGGGGATGGTCTTCAAGGCTTGCGCCCGCGCCGCGTCAATGACCTGCCAGATCGTGCGGCTGCGCGCGTCCTTGTCCGAGAGGGTTATCATCATGGTCGCCGTGTTGACCTGGTTCATCGCGTACCCGGTGAAGTAGGTTCCGCCCGGCTCCGAGCCGATCTCCGTGGAGGCCTTCTTGATCTCCGGGTATTGCAGCAGGATTCTCTCGAAGGACGCCGCCGCTGCCTCGGTCTGCTGGTAGCTCGCGCCGGGGGCCATTTCCAGGACGCCGTAGCCCTGCCCCACGTCGGCCAGCGGCATCATCTCGCTGCCGATGAAGTTGTAGAAGCCGAAGCCGATCACGATGGTGCAGACCGCCGCCCCGATGACGCTGAACTTGTTCCGCAGCAGGGCCAGCACCAAGCGCCGGTAGCCGTTGTCCATCCGGTCTAGCCCGTGCTGTATCGGGGTGAGCGTGTGTGCGATCAGCCAGCTTTGGCGGTGGGGTGTTCCGTGCGATTGCAGCAGCCTGGACGCCAGGGTCGCCGTCAGGGTCAGCGAGACCAGGAACGAGGCCAGTAGGCCGAAGATGATGGGGTAGACCAGCCCGACGAACATTAGCTGTGTGATGCCGCCGCAGAACAGCAGCGGCGCCAGCGCCAGCACGAGCATGATGGTGGAGGCGGCGACGGCCAGCCGCACCTCCGTGATGCCGTCCACGGTGGCCGTCTTGGGGTCTTTGCCCATCTTCAAGTGCCGCTCGACGGCGTGGATGTCAATCACGGAGTCGTCCACCAGCCGCCCGATGGACAGCAGCAGGCCGATCAGCGTGGACGAGTTCAGGCTGAACCCGAAGGGGGCCATGAACAGGATCGCCATCGCCATCGAGACCGGGATCGTAATCATGGAAATCAGCGTCCCGCGCCCGTTGCCCAGGAACAGCAGGACGATCAGGCCGCAGAGCAGGACGGCGATGAGGAGTTCTTCGCCCGTGTTCTTAAACAGGATGTTGACGAAGTGAGAGTTGTCGTAGGCGACGCGGAAATGCAGGCCGGGGTAGTCGGCTTCCAGCTTCCTGACCTGATCCATCACACCCGCGATCACGGGTGGGGAGCCGGACGCCGGATTTTGGATGACGGCGACTTCCACGGCGTCGTTGTCCAGCCCCTCGATCCCGCTATGGCTGCTGCCGTCGTTGTCAACGAAATGGTAGCCGCTGCGCTGCTCCCGCACCCCGTCCGTGATCGTCGCCACGTCCTTGAGATAGACCACCTGCCCGTTCTTCGCCCCCAGCGGGTAGCTCGCCACCGTCTGCGCGTCCTGGGCAAGATCGGTGACACGCACGATGCTTTCGCTTACGCCGCTGGTGATCGTCCCGGCGGGTTTAGCGACACTATTTTTGTCAATGGCGTCACGCACATCCAGGATGGAGTAGCCGTAGGCGGCCAGCCTGTCCCGATCCACCACGACCCGTAGCTGCCGCTTCGCGCCGCCGTACACCTCGACCGACTGCACATCGGGAACCTGCTTCAAGGCGGCGACGGCCTGGTTCTCGGCGAAGGAGCGCAGGGCCACGGGCGTCCAGCCCTGGGCGGGGTCGCCGGTGAGACTGAGGGAGAGGATCGGGATGTTGAGCGGATCAATCGGCAGCACCCAGGACGGCTTGAGGTTCGCGCCCGTCTGAGGTAGGTCGGCCTGGGCGGAGTTCATCACGGCCTGCACGTCGGTCGTGGCCCGCTGCATATTCGTCCCGTAGGGGAACTCAAGCGAGACGACGGAGAGGCCGTCCTGGGACGTGGAGCGGATGTACCGCGCCCCCCGGATGTCGGTCATGCGCTCCTCGATGGGCTTGGAGATGTAGGTCTCCATCTCCTGCGCGGAAAGGCCGGGCTGCGTGGTGACGACGCCGACCAGCGGGCTTTCGACGTAGGGCATCATGCGCCGGGACATCGTGCCGCCGAAGACGGCGACGAGGGCCAGGAGGACGACGCCGACATAGAAGGCCATCACGACGTAGGGATGCTCAATGGCCCAGGCGGAGACATTGAAGCCGCGTCCTTTTTGTGGCGGACGTATGCCTCTCTGTCTCGATAGCTTGACGGGAGGTTCTTGTACGGTCGCCATGAGTTATTGTCCTTTCACGGGGACGAGCCTGCCGCCGTCCATTGGGTCAACGAAGTTGTTCCGTTTGGCGTCGGCCTCCGAGTAGGTCATGCCACACTTCTCGCAGCGGTAGAGCGTCTTGCCGTGCGTCGCAAAAGCAGCGGTCGGGAGGGACTGTGGGCCATCCGCGCCCCAAGATGTCGCCACGAGCGCCGCGCCTTCCGCCAGCCCCGTCTGCCCGTGCGTCACGACACGGCTCCCGGCGGGGATGTCACCGGCAACGATCTCCGTCCATGTGCCGTCACTGGCTCCCGCTTGCACGAAAAGGCGGTGGGCCGTCAACCCACCCGCCGCCGAAGATGTTGGTGAGGTCACGGGAAGCAGCCTGCCACCGTCCATCGGATCATGGTAGTGGTTCTTCTTCGCGTCCACCGCCGAATAGATCATGTGACACTTCTCGCATTGGTAGGTGGTAAGGGCCGACGTGCTGCCGCCTGCCAGCCAGACGTAAGAGTTGCCGCCCTCGGAGATGACTGCCTCCGCCGGAACCAGCACCTTATTGGAGACCCCACGCTTGGCGATCCTCACGGTGACGAACGCGCCGGGCAGCAAACGACCACTGGGGTTGGGGATCACGGCCTCCACGACCGCCGTGCGGGTCTGGTCGCTGGCGGCGGGGAAGACGGACGTGACTCTGGCCGCCAGCGATTTCGTGGTGCCTCCCTGTGGAATGATCTCAACGGGAGTGCCGGGGCCGATCCCGGCGAGGTCGGAGACAGCGACGTTTGCCTGCACCCTCACCCGGTCTATCTCGGCGACCTTGAGGATGACCGTCCCCGGCTGCACCAGCGTCCCCGGCGCGACGGGCCGCTCCGTCACGACGCCGCTGGCGGGTGAGGTGATACGGGTGTAGCTCTGCACGACTGCCGCCTCACGCGCGGCGGCCTGTGCTGCGTCGGCTCCGGCAGCTTCCTGGTCGGCCTGCCCCGCCGCGACCACTAAATCCGCCTGCGCCATCCGCCTGCCGGCCCTTGCTGCCGTCACTTCGCGTTGCGCCTGGGCGACTTTGGCGTGGGATGCGCTGACGGTCGCCTGTGCCTGGCGAACTTTAGACTTTGCCTGCGCGAGCGCGGCGTCAGCGGCCTGCGCTTGGGCAAGTTCACTCTGGTACTCCTGGCGGGAGGCGGCCCCCGCATCGGCAAGCTGCTTTTCCCGGACAATCTCTGTCTTCCAATAGTCCGCGTTCGCCTGGGCACTCTGAACCCCGGCCTGCGCGTCAGCGACCGCATCCTGAGCGGCCTGAGCCTCCGCCCGCGCGGTGACGACCGCCTGCCCTGTTGCCCCCTCTTGGGCCTCAGCTTGGTCTAGCGCAGCCGTGGAGCGTAACCTGTGACTGAGTTGTGCAACCCGCGCAGACAGTTGAGCCTGGTGAGCTTGGGCGGCGGCTTGATCGGTTTTCGCGCCCACTTCCGCCGAGTCCAGTTGCGCCACCACTTGCCCGGCCCGCACTGGGTCTCCGGGATAGACGGGCAGGGATATGACAGTGCCTACCACGCGCGGCGAGATAGCCTGTTCGTTGAAGGGCAGCACGGAGCCGGTATAAGTCACGATGTTGTTCAGGGAGCCACGCCGCACGGAAGCGAGTGCGACAGGGGCCGCTCCGATCGGCGGGCGCATTGCGGACATATCCATAGCCTGAGCCGTCACGACATCGAGTTGGCCGGCCCTATGAAAGCGGCGCACGGCCCAGATCGTCCCGCCAGAAATAGCAATGATGAGTAAAAGAGTGGTGGCATTTGCCAGAAATCGTCGTGTCATGTGATTCCCGTCCTAATGATCCTAAAATGGGAAGACGCAGGACTGCATCAGGCTGTGCTGGGGGGCAAGCCTAAGCGAAATATGGGCGTCTAGGGGTGTGGATCAGGCGACGGGAGGCGCACGAAGGCCATGAGAGTCGGAAGGACTAATGGGAAAGTGTATGCTGAGGCAAGGGGAAGGAAGTGCAGCAGCTTCAAGAGGAACCGGGACGTTTGTAGCGGCGGGTGGGGCAAGTGCAGGCGAGGCGACGTGCATCCACTGCCGGACGCTCACCGTGGTAGCCGCCGGGCGCTCGGTGTTCAGGGGGCTAACCGTCACGAGACAGGGCAACGCAGACAACTTGACGGGGTATGCACTCCGCCCCATCTGTGAGGCCCCAGTCATGGGACAGACTCCGTGCATATGCCGACAGCAGGACATGGGAGCCAGGTAAGTTCCCACCCCGCTTGTATCTGCGATAGGCATGACGGCCTGAGCACAGGCAGGCGCTACGGAGGGCGCACCGACACAGCGGACGCTGACAAATGCCATTGCCGACTCAGGCACGAGCGACTGGCATACCAGCAGCAACGCACAAAAGAGCCAGACCAAGTTGTACCGTCGCGCCCACATCATGTCGTATTATACCGAATGGTCAGGCTCTTTGTTTCTGCTTTAACAAGATAGTAGATCAGTGATCGAGCCACGTGCCGAACCTGCTTGGATGAGAAGGCCATGCTATCATCACGGCGGCTACCGCTATTCATTTTGGAAGAGTACCGGCACTGGCAATTCCCACGCGAACCACGACAGGGCTTCCCCACCCGCCGTTCCATATCGCTTTGATCTCTTGCTGCCCCTGGTAGAAATCTGGGGCATCGGTGGAGATAGTATAATCCCGACTGAGTTTGCCCGCAGTATCACAATAATACTTGAGCAAGTAGCGACCCGGCTGCAATTTTGCGATGCGCTGGACGGCTTCTTGTTCCTTGCCCAGTGGGACAATCAGAAACATGATTAGATTGGTGGAGTTGGTGTGCCCGTTGTTGCCTGCATAGACTAACCGCTCGCCTGTCGCCATCGGTTGTCTCGCCCAAGCATTGCGATCAGAGTCCCAGGCATAGACATCTGCCCTTAGCAGTTTGCTCGCCCAGGAGTTCGGGCCGTCATTGATCGTGAGGACGCTGTTCATGTTCACCAAAGCCTGTGTTGGTGGTGTGGGCAGGTTTTTGGCGTTATGATACTTGCCCTTGACGCTGGCCGCATAATCCTCTAACCAGGTGCGAAACATCTTGTAGCTCGTGTCGCCGTAGAGCATCTTGACCCCACCGCCGTGAGGCACCCGGTTGAGCGGTTTGAGCAGCAGAAGGCTTTGGTCTGGCGCATCCACGCTCACATCACCTTGCGCGATTAGGCGGCGCATCGTTTCCTCTGGGCTGTCCGGCACAAACCAGCGCACCCGCTCACCGTACTTCCTGACATTCTCTTCGTTGTCAGGGCGGTGACAGCCCACGCACCTGCCCTCCTGCGACCAGATGTTGCGCTCGAATGAGGCGACGACAGAGTCTACGCGCGTGTGTCGGATCACGGGGTCAGGCAAGGCAGGACCGATTGGCTGCTTCACAGATGGCGCAGAGGCACTGGCGAGTTTTGGGTTGTTGACCGCCGCTACAATCCAGTCGCGGAATGCTGCATACTCGGTCCCCCTCGCTTTCTATGTCACCAGCGGGCTTTTCGGCCTGGACATCTGAATGAAGCGAAGAATATGCGAGTTCTGCGGGTTCTTCATATCAATCATCCCCCGCTCACGTAGGGCCACGAATGTTTCTGCCTCGGACGGGCGGATATAGTCTTTCAAGTCAACGCCGGACAGGTGGCACTCCGAGCAGGTCGAGGGGTTTTTTGACCTAAAGATTGGCAAGATGCGGCGCGCGAACGTTGCGCGAGACGAGGTTGGCGCTCTCATTATGCTCCGAGCGGAGGCGGCGGATGGTTTCTTGGGCGGCCCTGCGGCGGCAACAAGCGTCCCGATTAGCAAAGCAGTAGTGGCTGTCAAAGCCGCTCGTAGCGAATGAGTAGTCAGCCTGTTCATTGCTGGCATCTGCATAATCCTCATAATCCTCTCCCCCTAATGTTGTGGCTCACACTTGGACCACGGCTGGTAGTTCCTGGCGACTGAATGACTTTCCTAAACGGGCCTGCTGACCGTCTTGGCAAATGTAAGTCCCCAACTATCAGAAGCACACGCTGACTTCTAGCTTTATCGCAAGGCAGGTAAAGTCAGAAGCATGATGCTAAAAAATTAGCATAATTTTCGTGGTTTGTCAAGGGCTTTGCTTATTCCTAGCATTTTCTTTTAGAACTACTCCGCTCCCGTACTTCTGCGGGTTACTTTCAGCGCCGATGATGCTCCTGATGATGTTTGTGTGCGTCGTGAGCCATAGGAGTATGATCTGCGTGATCCTGATGTGCTATAGTCGTCTGCCTTCGGAAATGCACAAGAGCCAGGAACGCGGCGACTGCGATTGCAACGATGTCCAACCAGGTGGTGTAGTTCCACGCAAAGTGAGCGTGTGAGATAGCACTGGTCGGACGCGGGCCTACGGGAACTAAGTGCAGCGCACTGAATAGGCCATCCACGGTCAAGCCCGCCACGACCATTGAGGCGAACAGAACGAGCGTGATGTACGTCGCGGCCCGGCGTCCGTAGTATTTGCCGTAGATGATGATGAGCGGGATCACGATCAGATCGGCGTAGATGAAGGAAACCACGCCGCCGAAGCTGATGCCGCCCGACCACAGGATGCTCGCCAGCGGAATGTTGCCGATAGAGCAGACGAATGAGAGCACCGCGATGATCGGCCCGACGATCACGTTCTCTATCAGGCGCAGCGGTGTTGAGCCGGAGTGCGTCAGAAACACGGCTCGCCAGACGTGGTTCGGAACCAGCACGGCGAGGAAGCCGGCGATCACGAATCCGATCAGCATCTCCTTCCAGAGCATTGACCAGTCCATCGCAAAGGCGCCCGCCACGCGGGAGAGCCGGCTGCCACTCCCACTTTGGTGGTGATGATGCCCTTCCTCATCTTCCTCATGTGCCCGCGCCTCGTCTTCCAGGCCCTCCGGCAGCGTCAGCCTGACCAGCAGCCACATGACGCCGATCAACACAAACGCCCCCACGAACTCGGCCAGGACGAAGCGCCACCCCATGAGCAGCCACAGCACGATGCCCAGTTCCAAGACCAGGTTGGTGGAGGCGAACATGAAAGCCAGGGTCGGCACCAGCGATGCGCCCTTCTTGAACGCCGTTCGGGCGGCGGCGACGGCGGCATAGGAGCAGGACGAGGAGGCACCGCCGAAAAGAGCAGCCAGGGCAACCGAGCGGAAGTTGGTCGCGCCGAACTCGCGCGTCATCCGCTCCTTGCTCACGAACACCTGCAACACGGCGGAAAGGGCAAAGCCCAGCACCAGTGCCCACAGCACCTCCCAAAACATCGCCGCCGACTCATACAGACTTTGACCTAACCAAGACATCTCAGACCTCCCCTGTCCAATCCTTACATCACAGCCGTGCCGTCTTGAGGCGCAGCGAGTTGGTCACGACCGTCACGCTGGAAAAGGCCATCGCCAGGGCCGCGATCATCGGGTTCAGCAGGCCCAGCGCAGCCAGCGGGATGCCGATAACGTTAAAGATAAAGGCCCAGAACAAGTTTTGGCGGATGATCTTCATCGTGCGTCGTGACAGCAGGATGGCGTCGGCAACCCCGTTAAGATCGGCCCGCAACAGGGTGATGTCGGCGGCCTCCATCGCCACGTCCGTCGCCTTCCCCATTGCGATGCCCAGATCGGCTTGGGCTAGTGCAGGAGCATCGTTCACCCCATCCCCCACCATCGCCACGCGCAATTTGCCCTCCTCTTGCCAGCCCTTCACCGCAGCCGCCTTCCCGTCGGGCTTTACTCCCGCCTCAACCTCTCGAATGCCGACTTGATCCGCGACCGCCCAGGCCACACGCGAACTATCGCCGGTCAGCAGGGCTACGCTGATTCCCATTCCTTGCAGCCGGGCAATAGCGTCTTTGGCCCCAGCCCGCACCATATCCGCGACGGCCAGGATGCCGGCCTCCTCGTACCCCACAGCAACCAGCATAGACGTTTTGCCTTCCGTTTCCAGCCGAGTCATGTCTGCCATCGCTGCTTCGGGGACGGCTACCCCCGCCTCGCGCAATAGAGCGGCTGTGCCCACGAGTACGTCGCGGCCATCCACCTGTGCCTTGACGCCTCCCCCCGTAACGCTCGTAAACGTCTCCGCGCTGCCGGTCAGTCCCTCGGCGTCCGCGCCCTCAACGATGGCCGACGCCAGCGGATGCTCCGAGCCGCGCTCCGCCGCCGCCGCCAGTCGCAGGAGGTCGCTCCGGCCCAGGCCGTTGTGCCGCACCACGTCCGTCAGCGCGGGCCAGCCTTCGGTGATCGTGCCCGTCTTGTCGAAGACGACGCGGCTGATCTTGTGCGCCCGCTCCAATGCCTCTCCGTTCTTGATGAGGATGCCCAGGGCTGCGCCCCGCCCTGTGCCGACCATGATGGCCGTCGGTGTCGCCAGACCCAGGGCACAGGGGCAGGCGATGACCAGCACGGCCACAGCCGGCGTCAGCGCCCCGGCGATCCCGGCATGAAGCCCAAAGAACCAGACCAGGAAGGTGATGAGCGCAACGCCAAGCACAGCAGGAACGAACACGGCGGAGATACGATCCGCCAGCCGCTGCACGGGGGCCTTGCTGCCCTGCGCCTCCTCGACCAGCCTGACCATGTGCGCCAGAACCGTGTTCTCCCCGGTCGCGGTGGCCTGGTACAGCAGCGTCCCGTTCTTGTTGACCGTGCCACCGATCACCTTGTCGTTGACAGTCTTCTCGACGGGCAGGCTCTCGCCGGTCAGCATGGACTCGTCCACTGCCGAAACCCCTTCGGTGACGACGCCATCGGTCGCCAGCTTCTCGCCGGGGCGGACACGCAATATGTCTCCCGGCATTACGCTGTCCAGCGGCACGTCTCGCTCGCCGTCCGGGGTGACGAGCCGCGCCGTCTTCGGGGCTAGGGCGATCAGAGACTGGATGGTGTCCGTTGCCCGTCGCTTGGCCCGCGCTTCCAGCCAGCGGCCCATCAGGATCAGCGTGACGATAGTGGCCGCCGTCTCAAAGTAGACCTGCGGGCGGGGCGCCCAGATCAGTTCAGCCAGGCTGTAAAAATAGGAGGCGGACGCGCCGAGGGCAACTAGGGTGTCCATCGTGGCCGCGCCGCCGTGCCGCAGCGCGTTCCATGCCCCAGTGAAGAACTGCCTGCCGAAGCCGAAGACGACCACCGTGGTCAGGGCGGCGAACAGCCACTCAACCCACTGTGGGCGTCCGACCATCTCCATGCCGGACATCGGCGGGTTCGTCGCGTGCGGGGCCGCCATGCCGGTCATGGACAGAACCAGCACCGGCAGCGTCAGGATCGCCGCACCGACCAGGTTGAACCCCGCCATGTCCCGTCCCGGAGCCTCCGCCTCTTTCGGCCTTGTGTCAGCCACCGGCGTCGCGCCATAGCCCGCCTTCTCGACAGCGGCAACCATCGCCGTCAGCGATGCTTGTGCGGGATCATAGGTGATGCGGGCGCGGTTCGTCGCCAGGTTCACGTCTGCTTCCTCAACGCCTGCGACCTTCTTGAGCGACCGTTCGATGCGCCCGACGCAGGAGGCGCAGTGCATCCCTTGAAGGTCAAGAATGCTTGTTTCCGCCTGTTCCGAGCTTGCGCTTTGAGCCACTTTGTCCTGCCCTTTCCAGTCAAAAATGCCGATGAGGGAGCAGAAGTCCGCTCCCCCACAGCGTCATTATTAGTCCGAGTGGAGTGATGCTTCGTAGCCCTCGTCGGCGATGGCCTCCATCATCTGCGCGACTTGCACTTTGGCGGGGTCATAGGTGACAAACGCCCGCTTGTCTTGCAGGCTAACCTGCGCGGACTGAACACCATCTAGCCCTTGCAAGGCCCGCGTGACGTGCCCGACACACGCCCCGCACGACATACCCTCGACGCTCATTGTCACGGTCTGCATGACTTCTTCCTTTCTGTTTACGCCTACTTCAAGAAGTTGGAAAGGACGGCGCGAACCTCATCCAACAGTTGCTCCTGGGTCATCGGCTGGGCGCAGTGATGTTCCGTTCCCGTCCCATGCCCCAACACGCACGACTCCAGGTGATCGTTCAGGAGCTTGATGCCCAGCGAGTCTAGCGCGGAGCGGACGGCGGCGATTTGGTTGAGAATGTCCACGCAGTAGCGGTCTTCCTCAATCATGCGCTGGATGCCCGCGACCTGACCGGCAATGCGGTTGGAGCGGGTCTTGATGTCCTTGCGCGATTTCTCGTTCATCAATTATACTCCCCAGGGGTATCATTCATATAAGCATTATATACCCTGTAAGGGTATATTGTCAAGTCTATGACAGAAAATGGTTCTGCCATTCCTGGGAAATATGCAGAGGCGAGATATGCTGATCGTGCCAGCTTGACCAGCCTAAACACTGGTCAAGCTGGCGCAGAACCCTCCTAATGCTGACCTGAATCCATGTTCATGCCCGGCATCTATCCCTCGCTCGCCGCACCCATGTTGGACATGCTGTCCATGTTCATACCGCGCATATTGACCGAGCCGTTGCCGCCGCCCATCCGGGAAGGCCGGAAGCGAAAGAGTATTCCGATGCCGTTACGGAGATAGAGGATTGCGATAAATTGACACCCACCCCGCCATCAAAGGCCGGGGTGGGTGCAGCAAGACGTGCCTCATCGGGTAGGCGTGATGCTACATCTTGCGTCCGAGGGCCATGTGGTGACGGGCCATCTTCATGTGACGGCGGGCCAGCGCGGGATGACCCATCGCCATGTGGCGGCGAGCCAGCGCCATGTGGTGACGGCCCTCAGCCGTATGGCGGCGTCCAGCGGCGGTGTGGTTGGCGCTGGCCCCTAGAGTGGTCGCAGCAAACAAGGCGGCTGCCACAGGGACGATCAGGAGAAACTTCTTCATCGGATTGTTCCTTTCGAGATGTCAAAGGCACGATTGCCCTCAAACAGATTGAGCGGACGCAACAGGTTCCACTACGGGGATAGTTCAGGCCATCATCTGCGCCATCCGCTCGCACTCTTCGGCGCAGCGGCGGCAAGCCTGGGCACAGTCCTGGCAGTGCTTGGCATCATGCTTTTCACACTCGGCAGCACAGGCACGGCAGGCTTCGGCGCAGAGGCCGCACATCTTGCGGTGGAGTGGGCTTTCGTGCGCCATCAGGGTCACGCAGGTCTGGCAGGTCGCGGCGCAGTCAAAGCAGGCTTTAACACAATCCGCCATTTCCGGCATCCCAATACATCGGGTGCCGCAATACTCGCACTCCTTGAAGCACTGCAAGCAAGCCTCGATGCAGGGCTGCCTTTCGGGCATCGTCATTGTGTGGCATCGTTTTCTCCTGGACGGTTGCTAGAGAGAAGCAAGCGAATCTACTTCTTCTACTGAAAGTAGAATAACCAAATGTTCTGCTACATAAACCAACAGAGCAGGTTTACTTTACCGACAGTAGAACATAAGTGCAATTTACGAAGAGGATTAACGAAAGTCGCCCTGGTCAACTGACCAGGGCGGCATAGGTTGTTAGTGCGTCAGGGTTAGCGTTGCCTGCTCCGTGATAACGGCTTCATCCTTGATCGTCGTCGGGCAGACATGAACCAAAGCCTCCCCGAACGAGGGCACATGACCCTTTAGCGCCTGTTCAACCGCTTCAACGATGGCGTGAGAGTTCTTGACCGACATATCGGGATCAACCGTGATGTGCAGATCAGCAAACACGCGATGGCCGACCCACCGGGCACGGGCCTTGTGGACGCTTTGTACCCCCGGAACGTGCATGGGTGCGTGTTCGACTTCGGCCAGTATTTCCGGCTCGATCTTCTCGATCATGCGGTTAAAGACCGAGATCGTTGCGTCTTTGACGATGAACAGAATCGCAATCGTAATGAGGATGCCGACGATAGGATCAACTATGGGGAAGCCCATCCAGGTAGCCGCAACGCCGATCAGAACGGCCAAGCTGGTAAAGCCATCAACGCGGGCGTGTAGCCCATCGGCCACCAGAGCCGCCGAGCCGATGGCCTTGCCCGTCCTGATACGGAACACGGCCACAGCCTCATTCCCGGCGAAGCCGATCACCGCCGCCGCCGCCACCCACCAGAGATGAGTCATCGGATGAGGATGGATAATCTTAATCACCGACTCATAGGCCGCGACACAGGCCGAAAAGAAGATCACGCCGACAATCACCACCCCGGCCACATCTTCAACCTTGCCATAGCCATAGGTGAAACGCCGGTTGACCCCACGCTGCGCCAGGGCGAAGGCGATCCAGAGCGGGATGCTTGTTGTTGCGTCCCCGAAATTATGGATCATGTCGGCCAGCAGCGCGACCGAGCCGGACGCCAGAACGACAGCCAGTTGTAAGAACGCCGTCACCAGCAGCCCAATGAGCGAGATTTTCAGGGCGGAAATGCCCTGCTCGTTCGACTCCATTGTATCATCTATCTTATCGGCGGCAGCGTGAGAATGGGCGAACGTGCCGCGAAACCAGCCGAGCAGCCCCGTTCCATGATCGTGAGAATGACCGCCCGGCCCGTGGCTATGCCCGCCGTGGTCGTGGCCGCCGTGGTCATGGCTATGGCCGTGCGCTTCTTCGGTGAACTGTGTCTTGTAGCCCTGCCCGGCTCTGTCCTGCGGCAGATTCAGAACAACCTCAAACTCGTGCGGCTCCGGTATGTCCTGCGTTGATTGCAGGAAATCGCCCTCAGCGGTGAAGGTGAAAACCTGCTTTGTCGTGGTGGCGCGAAGGGTTTCCACCGTGACCCCGGCAGCGGGCGGGGGAGCTATCGGTACTTTGGCCTCGTCAAAGAAATAAAGCCGGAAGTGAGGCAGGATGCCGGTCTCATAGACGCTGATCTCGACAAACCCACTTTCGGTGTTTATCCATATGCCCCCGTGTGGAGCGGTTGCCTGCATTGCGTTCATAAAGTTACTTCCTTTCTATTTCAGATAAGTTTTTAGCACGTCAATAACTTCCTCGATAGCCTCAGCCTGTTCTGCGGTTGGCGTGGTATCAGGGTCTACGACATGCAACCGGATGTGGCCTTCCATGACCTCAGCCATGAGACCATTAATAGCCCCCCGGCAGCCCGCGATGTCATGCAATATGCGGGCTGGGTCTTTCTCCTGCTCCAATGCTTTTTCGATGCCCTCTATCTGTCCTTTGATGCGCCGAACCCGATCAATCAGTTTTTTCTTATCCCTGATGGTATGACTCATGCTACCCCCTTGAGTATAGTATACCCCCCTATACCATATTGTCGCTCAAGCGCGGCGTTCCACTGTTATCTCGCCAGTTCGTGACATGAAGCAGATACATTGCCCCTGTCGGCACTATTGAGAATTAGGCCGATCACTTTAATAAAGGCTGATCTACCGTTCGCTTTGCCTCTATCATCATAGGCTCTGCTTTCGTATGCTCATGTGAGAATGTCTTTTTCAGAGCGACGGAGCATGACGGCATTGACGGCGACGATGATGGACGAAACTGACATCAACAGGGCCGACACTTCCGGGCGCAGTGACCAGCCCCAGGCATGGTAAAAGGCACCCGCCGCCACCGGGATCGCCAGCACGTTGTAGACGCTGGCCCAGACTAGGTTCTGTTTCATCTTCCGCACGGTGGCCTTCGAGATCAAAATCGCGTTCAGGATGTCCAGCGGATCGGACTTCATCAGCACGATCTTGGCTGCCTCAATCGCCACATCGGTGCCCGCGCCAATGGCAATACCAATGTCCGCCTGCGCGAGTGCCGGAGCGTCGTTGACCCCATCCCCGACCATCGCCACGAACTTACCTTCGCCTTGAAGCTGTTTGACATAATCCGCTTTGTTCTCAGGAAGCACTTCCGCAAATACGCGGTCAACGCCGACTTCCTTGCCCACCGATTCGGCGACGACCTTGTTATCCCCGCTAATGAGAGCGGTCTGAATACCCAGCTTCTTGAGTTCTGCCACCGCGCGTTTCGCCGAAGGCTTGATAGGGTTAGCGACACCTACCACAGCGGCGGCCTTTTTATCCATTGCCAGCAGGATCACCGTCCGACCAGCAGCCATCAGTTTGTCCAAAGATGCCTGAATCGGCGTGAGATCAACGCCGGCCTCAGTCAGCAGTTTGGCATTCCCGACGAGCACCTGTCGCCCTTCCACGGTCGCCTTGAGGCCATGTCCGGCGACGTTCTCAAACCCACTCACTTGTTCCGGTATCTTGAGATTGCGCTTCTTAGCCTCTTCCAGAATAGCGACGGCCAAAGGGTGACTGGAACCCTTCTCCACGGCGGCAAGGAACTGTAACGCACCCTCCTCCGTTGTCCCCGACGCCACTGCTACGTCGGTGACACGAGGCTTCCCTTCCGTGAGTGTTCCTGTCTTGTCCAGTGCCACCGCTGTGATGCGCGACGCCCCTTCGAGAGTTGCCGCATCTTTGATGAGAATGTTATGTTTCGCACCCAGCCCTGTCCCTACGGCAACCGCCGTTGGGGTCGCTAACCCCAGCGCGTCTGGACAGGCGATCACGATGGCGGAAATGGCAAAGGTCAAAGCGGTCAAAAAAGACGCGCCGCTTCCAAAACGCCAGGCGACGAACGTGATGATCCCGACGCCCACAGCCAGCACCACGAGATACGCGGCGGCTTTGTCGGCCAGCCGTTGACCGGGCGCTTTGGAGTTCTGAGCCGTCTCGACGAGTTTGGCGATACGGGCCAGGGTGGTCTCTTCGCCAACGCCGGTGGCCTTGAACTTGATTGATCCTGCTCCGTTGATCGAACCCGCGATCAGTGCGTCGCCCGGCTTCTTTTCCACCGGCAGGCTTTCTCCGGTGACAAGTGCCTCGTCCACGGCGGTCTCGCCTTCCGTGATCTCACCATCAACCGGAATACGGTCGCCTGGCCGCAGAGCGAGGAGGTCGCCCTGGACGACTTCCGCCGTTGGCACTTCGCTTTCCGCGCCACCCCGAATCACGCGGGCTTTGGGTGGAACCAACTTGAAGAGGGCTTGAAGGGCGTCCGAGGTGCCCCGCCGGGACTTCATTTCCATCCAGTGCCCGAAAAGGACAAACGTGACCAGCATCGCCGCCGCTTCATAGAACGTGTCTTTGGATTGGATCACGGTCAAGTATGCTGAGGCGAGATAGGCTGCCAGGACGCCGACCGCAATGAGCACCGACATGTCCAGCTTGCGTGACCGTAGGGCTTGATAGGCCCCTGAGATGAACATCCAGCCGCACCAGAAGACGACGGGGGTGGTGAGCGCGAAAAGAATCCAGGATCGTGCTACTGATGGGAGCGGCAGGGAAAAGCTGGGCAGCTTGCCCATCGGGGACAGCAGGACGATCACTACGGAGATGGCGAACGCCACCCAGAACTTCCGCCGGATGTCTGCTTCCATGCTGGCTCCCATCGCCGGATCGTTCATATTATGAGCCATGCTGCTCCCATGTTTCATGCCGTCCATGTGCGTCGGCATTGCCGCTTCGTCCGTTTTGACTTCGGGCGTCTCGGTCTTCTTTTCCGCTTTCTCTTGCACTACGTCTGTTTCTTTGACTGACATTTCGATTTCCTTGTATCCTCTCGGCTGCAACAGCGGCCTCTTGCATTGCAGCCTGTTAGTTGGTTAAACTCGCTATGCCAAACTGCCTTCGGCGATGCCAGCCTATGATGATCCCAATGACCAGCAAAGCTGTGGAAGTCAAGACATACGGCGAGGCAGATTGCCACGCAAATAGCGCCCCACCAACTAGCGGCCCGACTACCTGCCCCAGATTGTTGGCCGCATTTTGCAATCCGAGCGCAGTTCCCGTTTGAGAGCCGCTTCGTTTCGAGGTCAGAGTGGAAAGGTTAGGTGAAATGAATGCCATCCCCAGCGCCAGGAGACCAATGGCTTCATAGACTTGCGGCGGCGTTCGGGTCAGTAGCAGCAACGCGATTCCCACGCCCATCAAGCTGAAACCAACGGCAAGCTGTCTCATCTCGCTCACGCGACCTGAGAGATAGCCCACGGCGAGGCCCTGAAAAAGTGCCATGACCGCTCCGCATACCATGAAAGCGATGCCGACCTGCGCCGGGCCATAGCCGAGTTTTGCTTGGGCATAGAGTGCGAACACAGTCTCAAACAGGGCAAGGCCCAGTTGACTCACAACGGAAAGACCGAGGAGCGGCCAAATCCTGCGGCCTAAGTCTAGCCAGTTGGCTGACATGAAATTGTGACTGACGGATCGGGGCTGGGCCGGCAGTGATTCCGGCAGCCACCGGAGCGCGATGATGAGTGTCAGGAATGTCAGGCCCGCCGCTGCAAAGAATGGGATCGAGAAACTGCTGATGACAAAGTGGCCGAAGCGAGAATAAAGGTGCCAGTCCTGCCATGTGGTCAACCCACCAAGAGCCGGCCCAGCGACGGCTCCCAAGCTGACCGCCGTTCCTAGCCATGCCATCCCGCGCCCGCGCTCTTTATCGTCTGTCGCGTCAGCCACATAAGCGGTGGCTGCGGGGATGGTCGCGGGCGCTAGAATGCCTCCAAGCACACGCGCACCATAGAGCAGCCAGAGTGAAGTTGCCAAGCCGAACAAAAGCTGCGCCACACCATAGCCCGCGATACCCAGAAGAAGCAGGGGCCTTCTTCCGATGCGATCCGACAGCCGCCCCCAGAGCGGGGCAAAGAGGAGTTGCATCAATGAAAAGACGCCGGTGAGCAGGCCGACGTGGACAACCATCATTCGGTGCGATGCGCCTGCGGCCATAGCGAGTCGTTCGGCGTAGAATGGCAGAACCGGCAGTGTGATACCGAAGCCGATGGAGACGACAAAAAGGCTCGCCAGGAGAACCAGCAGGTGTTTTTTCATTGCAGAGTGCGTCTCATGGAAGGGCTGCGTCACTTTAGGTGATGCAGCCCCTTGTCCCCAGAAGATTTACCTCTCTCGCGCCGAAATGCCCCTGGATTTAGGATTAATCTTTATCCACGGGGATGTAAGGCGCAGCGTCCTTCTGAGGACGTTATATTGAACGCCTTTCGGGTATAATGTTATCAATCGTTTCTGCTCCCTGAAATCCATCGGCACCTAACGTGAAGTTTGCGTGTACCTGTTTGTGCTTTTTTGTTTTGGCTTTTGCTTCGGCTGAGAGTCCTAAGACTAAGACTGCGAAGAACAGGAGCGCAAGTGATGAACCCTAAAGTCTAAGCGGATAGTTCTCAGAAACAGGACTTGCAAACTGGCCTTGTTGCTACGGGCAAGAAAAACCACTGTAGGGCAATACAGTGTTCGTAAAGCCGATAGAAGCCCCTTGCTTTAGCAATGGGGAGTTGTCACATTCTCATGCCTGGCATGGAGCTGTCGGCGGAACTTTCTGTCACTGCGCTATGGGCTTGAAGGTGCGTCTGCGTAGTCCCTTCAAGGATTTCATGTGCCCGCGCCGTCTCGTCTGCGCTGCCGTGGACGACCACCAGGAACTCGCCGGCTTGCAGCCGCTCCTGATACTTGAGGGCCTGATCCCTGGGGACGCCGACGGCTACCAGTCCGTTAATCAGCGCCCCGACTCCCGCACCGCCGATAGCGCCGGCAATCATCCCTGAGAGTGGCCCCATCACCATCAGCGCACCGACCGCCGGCATGATGAAGAAGCCCATTGCTCCCATCATCAGACCGAAGATGCCGCCGAACCACGCGCCTTGACTTGCTCCGTCCAGGGCCGCATCCGCCGGACGATAAAAGCCCTGAACGTCCTCGTGTGTCTCGAAATTGCGGCCTATGATGGATATTGTGTCCACCGGCAGGCCCCCGGCGGCCAGACGGCGCACCGCTGCCTCAGCGTCACTGTGGCTGCGGTAGCTTGCCACCACCGCCTGATCGAAAGCGGGCGGTCTTGTATCAGAGAGTGTGTTGTTCATAAGAATCTCCCAATTCGGTTTATTTGCCTTTCGGCGGCATCGTCATGGTGTAGCGTTCTTGTCTGTCCTGTCCAGAGTGATGTTAGACATTCTCCTCTCGCGGGGGGTGATCCCGCTCCCCGATTGCGATGTACGCAAATCCCGAAAAAAGCTCTGTCACCGTGACGTTGTTCAGGTACTTCTGCATCGCCTCCCACGGGTGGCGTCCGGCCATGTCGAGGGTTCCTCCGAACGGGCGCGTCAACAGGCGCTCTAGGGGCGGGGCCATCCACGCCAGCCAGTTGTTCGGCAGCTTGAAGTCCAAAACAACCCAACGCTTCCCCGGCAGTAGTTTTTCGTTGCCACGGCGGATCACCTCGTCGAACTCCGGCACGAGGGTCAGGGCGAAGGCCGAGATAATCCCACCCACATCCGTCGGGAAGGAAAACTCTGCGGCATCGGTCTGTACCAATTCCACGTTGTCCCATCGCTGGGCGGCGACCCGTTCCCGCGCACGGTCAAGCATAGCGTCTGTGAGATCAACACCCACGACCCTTCCCGTCGGGCCAACCGCCTGCCGCAAAAGCGGGAAGTTTAACCCGGTGCCGCAGCCGACATCCACTACAACGTCACCGGGTTGGAGACAAAGTGCCTGGATCGCCTGCTTCCGGTACGCGCCCTGCCGGAACCCCACAAGAGGGAAGAGCCTGGCGCTAAAGTCATATTGTTTCGCCCGTGAGCGGTAGAGGCCGATCAGGGCGTGGTTATCTGCGTGTGCCATGCTTCACAATTTCCTATCGTTGAACAGAGGGGGCTGCCGAACGTAATTTACTACTGACAGTAGAACATTTCCGTCCTGATTTAAACCGTTTCTGGCGCTGGTGATGGCACACCGTCGTTCATCTATGGAGCATCAATGCAGCCGGCTGGCCGCTTGGCCTGCCAAACGTCCAGACGGCGCAGCAGAGCGCCGGGATGATGTTTCAATAATTACGGTTAGAACAGGATGGGGCGAGAACGGAACAGCATCGAGACCATAAGCTGTGTAGTCTGTTCACTTTCAGCCGGAGGTGCTGGTGGAAAGCGAGGAGGGTAATTTGCTCCCAAAAAAGTGCAAACACGCTGGGGGCTGGTGATCTTGTCATACAGGATCGCGTCCGAATAAACTGTACCCACCGCGCCTGTGTACCAAACGTTCAACAGATCGCCTTATGGTAAAACCTACCAGGGTGGAGGCGGTAGCCCTGACCTTGCCGCTCGGCTAGGGCTACCGGACTGTTTACATCTTCATGCCGCCCATCGGCTTGCCAGCGGGGGCTGCTTTGGTCGGAGCCGTTGTCATCGGCACCAGCTTCCCGCCGTCCATCGGGTCTTTGTAGCCGTCTTTCTTGGCCGTGGCCGCAGAGACCTTCATGTGGCACTTCTGGCACTGGTAGGTGGTCGCGGCAGCGGTCTTCTTCCCGTGCATGTGCTTGTCGGCTCCGTGCGCCAGGGCTGTGGTTGCGGCCATCGGAAGTAGGGTCAGCGCGAGGCCGCTGAGTGCGAGCGTCTTGTTCATCGGATTGTTCCTTTCAGGTGAGCGGTCACATCTTCTCGTATTTGCCTTTGGCGGCGTTCGCCACGATCTTGGCGGGGGTTTTGTCGAAGCGCGGCTTGCACTCCGGGCAGCAGAAGTAGTACGTCTTGCCCTTGTAGGTCTCGTGGGCATAGGCTTTGGCGGCGGAAGCGATCTTGGTGCCCGTCACCGGACAGATCAAGGCGGCCGTCTTAGCCGCTGCCGAGGCCGGTTTAGTGGAGGAACTAGGAGCCGCTATTGCTCCGGTCGCCAGCACTGCGAGTGCAATGCCGATCATCGTGACTGTTTTCATAGTTTTCCTTTTCTGCCGGATTGAGTAGTGATGTGAGCCGGCGACTCACTTCTTGAGAGATTGGACGTAAGCGACGAGCGCCTGCTGCTGACCGGCAGTATATTTGCCGCCGAAGGCCGGCATTTTCCCCTTGACACCGTTCTTGATGACGGTGCCTACTTGGGTGTCGGATTGCCCCAGTCCGTGCAGGTTCGGCCCGTAACCTCCTTGTGCATTGTCGCCGTGGCAGGAGGAACACGCTTGGGTGTAGAGGCTCCTTCCCACAGAGACAAGTTGAGCCGAAGAGATCGCTCCCATTGCGGCCATTCCTGTGCCACTCCCTTGCTGGCCTGGCCTGCTCTGGTGTGCCGCCTCCTCGTGAGCAAGATGCGGTGTGACCAGGGCCGAAACACCGTAGCTGGCCCCCACGACGAACAAGCCCGCAAAAGAAGCGATCAGAGCCGCCTTTGTTTCTAACTTCATGTCAGCCCATCCCCATCTCGCCGCCCCAGTAACCCGCCGCCAGCATCAGGCCCGTCGCCACGAGCGAGGCCAGGAGGTAGCCCCCGTAGGCCGGGCGTGAGGCTCTGTCGCGGACGATCAGCCGCCAGACGGCGAGGGCGACGATCAGACCAAAGGCGGGCCAGACAAAGAGGTGGTGCTTGGCGAGAGCGCCGCCGCCCGTGAACTGCCAGCCCGAAATCATCAGCCCGGACAGTACGGCAGCGAAAGTAATGAGTGCCCCCAGCAGTAGGGCGTAGAAGGCCGCGATGTGCAAGTCGCGGCTAATCGCCTTGCGGTGCAGCCCGAAGCCTGCCACGTCGAACAGGAACGAAGAGAACAGCAGCGCAATCGGAAAGTGAGTGCTGCCGCCGTGGATGTTGCCCCAGAAGCCCATGTGTTATGCTTTTTCTGGCTACTTGGCCGTGAAGTCAAAGGCTTTGGTCTGAGGCTTCTGGCCGGGCGGCGTCACCTTCACTTTCACCCGCCACGGCCCGGCCATGCTGAAAGTGGCCGTGGCGGTGTATTTCCCGCTGCCCTTCTCCGTGACTGCCGGATGGGTCGTGCCCATGTCCATGCTCGTCATCGCTACGCTCGTGGTGATCTTAGCTCCGGTGACGGGCTTGCCCTGCGCGTCGGTGAGGCTGATGGTCAGAGCGTTATCGCCGGCTTTGGGCGGGGAGGCCGTAGTCGCCGTGACCTGCACCGGGGCGGATGCTGCGGGGGCGCTCCCGCCCGTAGGCGCGGCCATGTTCATGCCCGGCATGGCCTGGCCGCCGTCAGCGGGAGCGTCCTGCTTGGCCGCAGGCGGCGCGGCGTCCATCTTCATGCCCGCCATGTCGCCTCCCTTGCCGCTGTTGCCCGACTTGCCCGTGCCGCCCATATCCATACCAGCCATGTTGCCTGCGTCGGCGTCATCCTCTGTCGGCGCGTAGTTCTTCTCGCCGAAGTCCATCTTCATGGCCGGCATTTTCATCCCCTCCATGCCGCTGCCGCCGACCATCATCTGATTCATCATGGCGACCATACCGGCGTTATGCCCGAAGCCGGTCTGCTTCTTCCAGTTCTCATCGCCGGTGGCCGTGTAGGTGCCCTTCTCCTGTAATTGGGGCACGGTGGCTGTCTTCATGTCGGCGATGCCCGTTTTCATACCGGACATCTCCGGCTGGCCCGCGCCGGTCATATCCATACCGGGCATACTGGTCGTGCCGGCCTTGTCGGGGGGCGCTATGTCCGGCTTGGCCGGGGCACTTGTCTGGGGCACGTCGGCTGCATTGGTCGCCTTGCCACCCCTGTCCATGCCCGCCATGCTGCCACCCGTGTTCATGCCCGCCGCTGCTTGTGCGGAGGGAGCAGGGGACGTGCCCGAAGCTCTCCCGGTGGCCTTGATCTGCGGCGACTTCCAGGGCGTTTTTGCACCGGCCTCAAAGTCCAGCACGGCGACCTTGCTTCCCTGATTGCGAACGACCACCCGCCAGGGGCCGTCCATACTGAAAGCGACCTTCGCCGTATAGTGTCCATTGCCAATCTCGGTAACGACGGGGTGAGACGTGCCCATATCCATGCTCTTCATAGCTACCGTGGTGGTCAGCTTCAAGCCTGTCACCGGCTTCCCGGTGGAGTCCAGAATCGTCAGGTCGAGCGTGTTGTCGCCAGTTCGGGGCGCGGCGGGGTTGACCGTCGCTGTCACTGAGAGGGGCATCGGCTTAGGCTTCTGCGCCGTCTTCGTGCCGCCCATGTCCATGCCGCTCATGGCGTCCGCATTGGCCGGTAGTCCCGTCGGGAGCAGCCCCAACGCGAGTGCAGAGATAGTCAATAAGGTTTTCGTGTTCATAGGAAGTCTCAATTCGGAATATACTGGTGCTGCAAGTTCAGCAGCGAGCGGCGCGGCCCGACGCTGCGGTTGAAGAGTGTGTCGAAGTTGAAGATAAACCCAACCTGCACACTGTTCTCTTCGTGCGCCCCCCCGTAAGCCGCCGCAAGCGAGTTCCCCCGGTGCTGATAGACGTACTGCGCCACGGCGTCAAAGCCGTCGCCGAGTCGCTTCACCCCCGTCAGGGCTGCCCCCACGGAATCCGCGCCCCCGATGCGGTCATAGCTCTTGTAACCCGCCGTCAGCGACAACTGGTAGGCAGGCTTCCCGAAGGGGCTGTGCAGGTAGCGGACAGCAGCAGTGACCGCGTTGGAGTTCGCCCGAAACGTGTCTGGGGTGCTTCGGAAGCTCCGCAGGTCGTTCCCGAAGGTGTAGTTGTCCAGAACGCGCAGGTCTACCAGGTTGACCAGGCTTGGCTTGAGGTTGATGACGCCACCCGCGTAGACCGCCTCGGATGAGCCGCCGTCGGAGCGGGCTACGGAGCGGTGCTCGTATCCGCCCCCATAGGAGATGACCTTCTGCACCGCCTCCAAGCCCGGCAGACCCAGGTACTGAAAGCTGACACCGTAGGAGTTCAAGCCCGTGCCGCTCGGCGTACTCGTCCCGCTGCTGTCTATCAAGTGCTGGACGTGGAAGTTCTCATAGTAGCGTAGCTTCTGGTTCAGAGTGACCGAACCGACGTTGGAATAGCGGTGCTCTTCAACATTCTCGCCGCTCGAAAAGGGATCAAGCAGGTTAGTAAATGTGATAAGGTCGTCGCCGCGCAGTGTCGGAAACGTCACGATCTGCGCGGTCGGGTTGTCCGTGCGTCCGAGGTAGGCTTCCAGGCTCTGCGTCTGGTAGTCCACATACGCCTGGTGCAGAAAAAGCTGCGTCCCGCGCCCCACGTTGGTCTGATCCAGCGCCAGCCCGCCGACGTTCAGGCTGCCGATCCCGCCTTTGTAGAGCCTTTCCGCCGCTCCGACGACTAAGGCCGAGTCGGAGATGTTGATCTGGCTGCCGCTGGCCCTGCCACCATCCGGGAGTGCGTTGCGGGAGCGGCCCAGGTCGAGGGTGCCGACGCCGGTGCCGGCGATCTCGATCTGCGGGGCGACGCTGGGCTGCTCCGGGATCGGCACCTGCTGCGCCTGCCCAAAGGCCGGTACGGTGCCGATGACCGTCAGGCCCATCAGAGCCGTCCACTGGCTTAATGCTTTTTTTCTGCGCTGCGTTGTCCTCAAATGCCGTGTCTCCTTTGGTCGTCTTTTCGTGCCGCTGCTGCTCTGTCTCAGAGTTCGTTCTAAGAGTTTGTCTGAATCACGTCCTTGAACGTCACGCCATATTTCTCTTCGTCCTCGTACATCAGCATCGTCATCATACCGCCGGGGTGGATGCCATTGTTGGTCGTGCTGAGGTCGCTGTGGTCATGGAAATGCCAAGAGCCAGGGTTGGTTCCCTGGATGATGATGTCCGAGGTCGTGCCGGGAAAGACCGGGATCGTGTTCATACGAACCGGCGAGGCCAGAGGCGAACCATCCTGGCAGACGTGCCAGAAGTCGTGCCCGTGCAGGTGGAAGTAGTGCGGCTGCATTCCGCCCCCGATCAGGCGCACCCGGATGTTCTCGCCCATACGGATCATCAGCGGGTCGGTCATCGGATACGACTTGCCGTTAATCATAAAGAAGTTCGGCGTGATGATCCGGTTAGGGCCGACCATCGGTGTCGTGTAGGCCGGGATGTAGCCGTCCTTGATGGCCTTTAAGAATGACTCCTTGTTCTGGAACCATCCCATCATGCGCCCGTTCATCTCGCCCATGAGCCTCATGTCGTTGTTCATGGCGTTCATGGTCATGCCCATGCCGACCATTTCATTCAACTGCTCGTTGACCCAGTTGGTGTCTATCTCGGAGAGCAGCAGCGTATACTCGCGCTCGTAGGGGAACGTCTTCTTCACGATGTCGTTCTTGGCGTCCACGATCAGCGCACCGACCAAGCCCGCCTGCTGGTGCAGCGTGGTCATCACATGGCAGTGATAGAAGTGCGTCCCAGCGGGCTGGGCGCGGAACAGGTAGCGGTAGGTCTGGTTGGTGAAGACCGGCCACTGCGTCCCGAACGGCACCCCGTCCATCTCGTTCTCTAAAATCATGCCGTGCCAGTGGATCGTGTGGTTTTCGGGCGATTTGTTGATGAGGTCTACCTGCACCCACTCGTTCTCCGGGACGCGGATGACCGGGCCGGGATAGGAGCCGTTGAACAGAAACATGTGAGCCTTGATCCCCGGCACGATCTCGTGGATGCCGATGGTGACTTCCATCTCAAACTTATGGATCGTCTCGCCGGCTTTAGGCATTTCGCGCGGATTGAACTGCGGAGCCGTTCCCGTCGGGTTGAAGCTCGCGGGCCAGGGCGTCGCGGGCTTGTCCAGCGGGGCACTTCCGTCAGCCCAGGCTGGCACAGCAGCATTGCCCAGCAGCAACCCCGCGCCCGCTGCCGCACCCATACCCGTCACGAATTGACGGCGCGAAACGTCCTGGGGCGTAGGCTCCTGCGGGGTGGTTTCCTGCTCCCTATCCGAGCGTGTGTTTTTCTTGCGGAACAGCTTCATGGTCTTTTTCTTTCTAACTGCTGCGTCTAGCGAACGATCAGCGTCCCGTACATACCGCCCGCCGCATGGCCGGGAACGGTGCAAAGGTAAGTGTAGGTGCCCGCACGGGTCGGCACTTGCATCGTTAAATCCTCGGCATGATAGGCCGTCTCAGACTTGTGGGGAAGGTTGGTCGTCCCGATGGACTTGACCGGCCCCTTGAACGGCGGCTTCTGCACGGTGAAGCGCAGGTTGTGCATCATATCGTCGTCCGTGTTGATAAAGAGTGCTTTAAGCGTTGTCCCCGCCGGAACTACCAGCGTTGGGTTCCGTAGCCCCATGATGCGGTAGGAAAGCATATCGTTGTCTGGCCCGCTGTGAACCACGAGGTGCACGGTCTTCTGACGGAACGTGAGGCTCTTCTTGTCGGCAGAGACCAGGCCGGATGTTGCGGTCTTGTCCAATGCCGCCACTTGGGAGGCGGAAAGTGTCTTCATCTGCGTCCCGGCGAGGGTTACACCGGCAGTGGGGGCAGCCTGTGATTCCGCCACCAGGCCCCCAATTCCGATCCCTGCCAGCATCAGCACCATTCTTATTTTCTTCGCACCCAACATTTTGTTGATCCTCGACTAAACTTCTATTATCAATAGAACGTTTTTACGACAGTGAAAGTTCCTTGCACTTGTGAATACTTTGTTAGAACCAGGTGCCGCGTCTACTGCCATCTCAAGGTAGCAAACGCGCCACAGCTTCCAGGCTGCAATGCGCGTAACAAATCGCCTGCGCCGACAGCAGAAGAGAGACACCGATGCCGGCGAGGGCTAGAGTCAAAACCCACCCGCCCACGGATTGCAGGCGGCTCTCACGCGCCACAGGAAGTGCTGACTTCTCTGCCTGCACGATCAGGCTCTCCACGCGCCTCGCCGTCAGGCAGGCCGAATCGTCCGCGAAGGCCAGCGCGACGGCGGGTAAGGGGCTACTCAAGTGTGAACCCGTGGGAGCGCCGCTAACGCGCAGGATTGCCGTCGCCATTGCCAGCGGGTCGCCGACAACTTGGACTGCGGCAGTGTCACAGGCTAGTTCCGTCTCCTCGCGCCAGCGGCGGGCCAACAGCCGCACCGGGCGTAGGTAGAAGAACAGGCAATTCAGGATGCTGACAAAAAATGTGGCCTGAACGTCTCGAAAGCGCAGGTGTGTGGATTCGTGGGCGACAATGGCATTCAATTCCTCGTCAGTGGTAGCGGCGACGAGTTCTTTGGACAGGACGCAACGGGTGCGGCTGAGGCCAAGCACACTGGAATAGGTCATGGGGATCGGGCATTCGTAGAACTGCTCGCCGTTGGTCTTGCTCCGCTGGCCGACGTGCGCCACGGCCCGCCCCAAGCGTGGGGACGGCGGGCTGAGATAGGGCACCATGCCCCTTTCCAGTCGAACCGTGGCGATGACAAGCCGAACCAGGTAAAAGAGGCCGAAAGCCATGAGGAGCCAGGCAAGGCCGTTGACGAGGGAGCCGGCCAGCCTGGAAGCTACTTCGTTCCCGCCGACGTTCCAGGTCGCAAACAGGTTGGTGAACAGTTGACGGCAGGCCGCGCTGTGGTGCTCAAGAAGTGGTCGGGCATGACTGTGGCGCAGAGTCGCCCCGCTAAAAGTGGGTACGGCAGCCATAAGGGGTGGCAGAAACAAGGAGATCAGCAAGACTTGCTTCGCCCGCCCATGAGCAATCCGCCCCCGACCAAATCGAAGGATCGCCGTGGCAATCAGGAAGGAGGCAAGATAAAGGGCCGAAGACAATGCGAGGAAGAACAGCCCGCTGACAAACAGGAGTGGCGGGTTAATGACCATAGATCACAATCCTTCCTGGGGTGAAGGCTCATCATCGGGGTCTCTGTCGCTCTTGTCCTGCGGCATCAACCTCATGGCCTCGACGCGCTGTGACAAATCCGCCAGTTTCTCCCTGCCGTTGTCCTCCGGCCCAGCCATGTCTTCCCTATGGGCGAAGTAAGCGGCAACGGCTTTGGGAAACTGGGCGATAAGATTACCCAGGACACCTTCTACGATGCGCTGCTGTAACTGCTCTTCATCTACTGTTGCCCAATAGCGATAAGCCTTACCGTCGCGTTCTCGCCGGAGAATACCTTTCTTACAAAGGCGATCCAGTGTGGTCAGGATGGTGGTCAGAGCTAGGGGACGCACCCGCTCCAAAGCCTGCTGAACATCGGCGGCCAGGCAGCCGTCATGGGGGCAGGCCCAGATATGCTGCATCACGGCCAGTTCTAAATCGCCAAGTGGAGCGCGGATGCCGGTTTTTTCGGGCCGGGCACGTCGAATTGGGTTGTTCACAGAAGTCTTTCCCGAAGCATACGTCTTGTTCTACCGATGTTGATACGCATTATATCTGAAAAATGTTTTACTGTTAATCGAATAAATCGTTGCCGTGTCAGCCTCCTCAGCAAGTTGCGCGAGAGTTAGTTGTTTTCGGCTTCCCTGATTGTACGATCCAGCATGGCAGAAAACTCCGCGAATGGGACACTGACGGCAAGGCAGATTTGCCTTACCTGTAACATATCCAGCTTTCGGCTCCCCCGCTCGTAGTAACTAAGAACCTGTGTAAAAAGGCGTCAGATCGCCCCCCCGCCCCCAATTCTGGGGGAGCCGGAATAGGAGCAACGGGTCAGCGGTCCTCTCTGGTCCCCCCAAAATTGGGGGCTAGGGGGTCCATTCGGGACTTTTTACACAGGTTCTAACCCATGATTGGTTGACTCCTAGCTTATCCGCCATCTGCGCCTGTGTCAACCCGGCCTCCTGTCTGATCTTCCGCAGCAAGGAAAGTAAGATGTTGTTTTCTAAGGTGTAGAGCGATTTTTTCACGCCTACATCATGGTTGCCGTAATCCGCTTAGTGTTTTATACTTTACTTTCCGGTAAATGCAGAGGCGTGATCCGCCCCGGACGGCGTTTCTGCCGCCTTGTGCCGCCGGTGGGCCTCCACGCCCGTCTTCAGGTGGCTTGTGATGCTGTTCTTTTTGCGGATCTTTCTGCGGAGTTGTTCCCCCAGCACGGGCAACTCCTCATAATGCTCATAATGCTCATAATGCTCATAATGCTCATAATGCTCCGAGCGCACCCGCGCCAGCGCCCGCCGCAGCCGCCCGCAGGTCGGCCGGGCCGCCCGGTCCCAGAAGCCGGACGCCACCGGCGCGCTCGTGGCCGCAACGTAGGACAACACGCTGCCCGCCAGCAGCGCCAGTTCGGGCAGCCGGTAGCGGCACTCGGCCCCGGAGACGAAGGCCCGCTCCGCCCCCAGCATCGGCTTGGCCGAGAGCGGCAGTTGCTCGACGGCCCAGCGGTCCCGGTACAGCCGCCACAGGGCGTGGGCGCTCACCGCCAGGTTGCTCGCTAGCAGCAGCGGCTCCGGGTAGCGCGGGTCGTGGATCGCCACGAGCCGGAACGGCTTGGCGTCCGGCTTGGCGTCCGGCTTGGCATCGGGCTTGGCATCGGGCTTGGCATCGGGCTTGGCGTCCGGCAGCACCAGGGCCTCCCAGACCTCGGCCCGCAGGCGGTGCGTGCCGTCCGCCCAGCACGCCGTCTCGTCCGGCGGGGTCGCTTCGATCACCGGCCTGCCCGCGTCCGCGCCAGCGGCCGTACCAACTCGCCCCGCTGCGGTCGGCGCCCGCGCCCTGTGTAGGCGGGTGGGGTGCGGCGCCGGGCCGTTTGGTTTACGCGCACGCGGGACACGAAGCGCACGTCAGGGACGCCCAGCAGATCGGCCAGCCCGAAGCCCGCGTCCACCACCCGCGCCTCGGCCGGGGCCAGCGTCTGCGCTGCCTGCGCGACGAGCCGCCGCTGGAGGTCGGCCTCGCCCTCCTCGGGCGCGCGCCGCACCAGGAGGCGGCGCAGGGCCAGACGCGTCCCCCCGATCCGCCCGACCGGCGCGCACAGGCCCAGGACGACGGTTGGGAGCGCCCGGCCCGCGGCGCCAGCATAGTGCCTGCTGTCCAGCGGCCCGCCGCCCGGCCCGCGCAGCCGGGGGCGGAAGAAGGCGGTCAGGTCGCAGGCGACGGGCCGGACGCCCTCGTAGTCGCAGGGGACGAAGTGCCCCTCCTGCGCCACCGCCTGCTGCCAGCGGGCGAACAGATCCTCGGCCTGCCACCGTCCGTAGCACAGGGCGGCCTCGCTGCGCCGCACCTGCGCGTCGGACAGGCCCAGGCTTGAAAGCGCTGGGAGCACGGCCCCGCGCGCCCACAGAAAGCGCCCGGAGAGCAGGGCAATCAGCAGGTGCAGCAGTCCCAGGTTGGTTCCCAGAGGGACGCGAGCGAGTATCAGTGACAGCAGGACACAAATGCGGTAAACTAGGGTCGGCACCGGGCACGCCTCCAGCGAGTGTAGTGTGGTAACTTCCTCTACTGGATCAGCGTGTCTGGTGTCACGAAAGCGCAACGCAGACGCAAAGCACTACGCCATTTTACCGGAAACTAAAGTTAAGGCTTCTGTATGACAAGACAACCCGCGCCGCTTGTTGGTCAAAAGCTAAAAAGAACAACAGGGGCAGCTTATCAACGTGCGGCAGGAGAGCAGCGGCTTGGTCTTGGTGTCCGTTGTTTGTCTGGGTGCGAGGACTCGCTGACATCGGCTTCTCCATCGGTCGCATATCCACGACAGAGGGCCGACGCCACAAGATTGTTCGGGGGCTTGTTCCTAATTCTGGGTCTATGGGCTTTTGTGTGGGGGAGCCTTTTTCATTAAGGCAACAACCGCTAATAGATACTAATAAAGGATGTTTGCGTAGATTGAAATGGGCCTGCCCACACAAAAGCCCATAGACCCAGAAAGTTAGGTGCGACATGAGGCCGCACAATGCGAGTGAGAGGCCGGAACCTCTCCGGGCGAGTGTCCAACGCCCGTACCCACCCCTCGGTGCGTCGCCGGTAACGGCGGGGTTCTAAGCAGAGGGGAAAAGCCCAAGAGCCTTCCACAGAGGCCACAGGCAAGGGTAAGTCCGACATGGCGAACGTAAGTGAATCTTCGATGAGGTCGCGTTACATGAGCCGCCGGAAATGTGGAACCTCAGTCCCCGGACTGATACGGCGTATGGAGGCAAGGGCTTGTAACCGACAGGAACAAGCCGAAGGTTGACCCTTCCTTACAGGGGTCAACAGGGACACCGAATGCCTTCCGGGATAGAGAAGACGCCGTTATACAGTAAGCCGACCGCAAGGGAGGCCCATACCCCTAGCGGGAACAGGATTGCCCGAAAAGCGAATGCCGCGACGCCGAAAGGCAACGGGAATAAATCGGGAATAAATAACGGAAGTTATCATAACCGTGCGGATAGGGCGTATGCCGAGCCTGAAAGGGTGCAGACGCGGGCAAGGTGAACGAGGTAAACGAGTTGTAAAGGCTGTAAATCATGGCGCATGTTAGGTGCGGGTTAGAGCAATCTACTCGTAAACGGAAACCATGAGACGGGGGACCGTTCATAGTCGGAGACGGCGACTTTCGCCGAGTTTGCTTGAGCCGTGTGCCGTGAAAGTGGCGAGCACGGTTCTGAGGGGAGGGGGGCGTAGTGATACGACCTCCTTACCCGACCAAGACCATGAAAAAAGCAAACGTCCAGAAACGCTGTGCGTTCTATCTGCGGTGCAGCAGCGACGATCAGAAACACGGTGACTTCACCACCATTGACACCCAGCGTGACATCAACACGAGTCACATCCGCAAACAGGGCGGTCTGCTGGTCGGCGATTATGCCGATGAGGGCAAAAGCGGCACGAACCTGAACCGGCCCGACTGGAAGCGGCTCCTCGCCGACGCCCAGGCGGGCAAGTTCGATGTCGTGGTCGTAACCTACATGAGTCGCCTGGGACGCGGCAACTCCTTCGTCATTGCAGAGTACGAATTGCAAAAATGCGGCGTCAAGGTCGAAATGGTGCGTGAACAATTTACCGATGACCTCGCGGGCTATATCGGCAAGACCACGACCATTATGATGGACGGGTTGTACCCGAAGATGGTCAGCCAGTGGACGCGCACCAAAATGGAGCAGATGGTCGCCAACGGCTTCTTCTGCGGTGGGCAGCCTCCCCTCGGCTACCGCAAGGAAGTTGTCCCCGGCTACTCTGCGACGCCTGATGGCAAGGAGCCGCCCAAGCGGATCGTCCCCGACCCGGATCAGGCCGAGATCGTGCGCTTTGCCTTCGACCTGTTCCTGACCCGGCGTAAGGTCGCCGCCGTGCGCGATTACCTCAACTCCGTCACGGGCCGACGCTACACGCCGACCACGGCCAAGTACCTGCTGCATAACGAGGTCTACATCGGCAACTACGTCTTCGGCGACTGGCGAAAAGACGGAGCGCACCCGGCTATCGTGGACAAAGAGATTTGGCAGGCCGTACAGGACGTTCTGGAACAGCGCGTGAACAACCGCGTCAGCCGGGAGCCGATCTCCGACGCCTATACCTACTACCTTCGCGGGCGCGTCTTTTGTCCCCATTGCGGCTGCGTGTTCACCAACAGCGCGGCGAAGGGCGGAGCGGTACGCTACTACGAGTGCCTGAACCATGCCAAACGTAAGTCGCAGTGTCCCGTCCAGCGCATCAACGCTAGTGCGCTCCATGCCTCTGTTCTGCGCGAGATCAGGCGGGCGGCGACGCACCCCACGGTCATGCACCGCCGGATCGCCGAGGCGGGCGGCTGGCAGAATGCGGGGGAGGCGCAGGTGTCCTTACGCGGTCAACTCAGCAAGCAGAAGCAGATGATGGACATGAGGGCGGCGAACTACATCAAGGCCATCGGCGAAGGCCGCAGCAGCACTTACCTGTTGGACGCTCTGGAAAAAGTGGAGGCGGAAAAGCAGGCGGTCTGTGAGCAGTTGGCGCAGGTGGAGCAGGAGATCGAGGTGGCGACGGTCAAGCGGCCCACGGCGGCGCAGGTTCAGGAAGTGTGGTCGGAAATGCTGGCGCTCTGGGACGAGGGGACAGAAGAAGAGCGTCAGGAGTTGACGGCGGCATTTGTGACGCGGGTAGAAGTCAAAGAAAAAGACCGCGCCTCGATGGAGTTGATGGCAACCCCAACTGGCTACGGTCAGAAGTTCGTAACAAAGTCTCAAATGGGAGCGGGGGCAGGACTTGAACCTGCGACCTTCGGGTTATGAGCCCGACGAGCTACCGGACTGCTCCACCCCGCGTCGTTGCTGCTTACGAGTGGGAGTATACCCGTCCATCCCTTCGTTGTCAAGGGGTAAGGGCGGGTCGTCATGCTTTATTTCTTCGCGTCATTTCTTCGCGTCACAGGCGCAGCGAGTACGCCGTCTGGTGGATCTCGCCGTTGTCCGAGGTGAGCAGCACCAGGGTCGTGCCCATACCCGGCGTGAGCGCGGCGGCGGTTTGGGTGTAGTCGGCGGGGCTGGTGATCGTTTTGCGCCCGATCTTCTGAAGGACCGCGCGCGATGTCAGGCCGGCCATCTCGGCAGGGCTGCCGGGATCAACATCGGTGATGAAAACGCCGGTGGTGGTCGGCGGCAGGCCCAAATCCAGGCGATCGCGGGGCTTCAGGTCACGCACGGTCAGGCCCAACTTGACGGCGGTGGGCACGGCAGCCTTGGCGGGCGTGGGGGCGGGCGTGGACTCGTCGGGCAGGACGGGGGCCGTGCCGAGCGTGACGGAGGCCACGCCGGGGCGGCCGTCGCGGACATAGGCGATGGCGATGGTCTTGGCCGGCGGGGTCGCGCTGATCATCTCCCGCAGGCCCACCTCGCTGTGGACGGGCCGGCCGTCGTAGGCGGTGACGATGTCGGCGGCTTGCAGCCCCGCTTTGCCGGCGGGGCTGTCGAGCTTGACGTCGAGGACGAACGCGCCCGCCTTCTGGCTGTACTGCGTCTGCATGGCGGGCGTCAGGTCTTCGGGCGCGATGCCTAGATACCCGCGCGTCACCTTGCCGGACTGGATCAGCGAACTCATCACCGACTGCGCGATGGCGCTGGGAATGGCGAAGCCGACGCCCGCGCTGCCTTCGACGGGCGACTCGATGGCGACGTTGATGCCGACGACCTTGCCGTCAATGTTGAACAGCGGCCCGCCCGAATTGCCGGGGTTGATGGCGGCGTCGGTCTGGATCAGGTCCGGGTAGTAGCGGGCCGACGACTCGCCGCCGCCGATTCTCTGGTGGCGGCCGACGGCGCTGATGACGCCGACCGTCATGGTGTTCTGCAAGTCGAACGGGCTGCCGATGGCGACCGCCCACTGGCCGGGCTGGACCGCGCTCGAGTCGGCGAACCCGGCGACGGGCAGCGGGGTCGCGCCGGGGTCGATCTTGACAACGGCCAGGTCGCTCTTGAAGTCCGCGTAGACTCGGCCCTGATATTCGCGCCCGTCGGCCAGAGTCACCGTCACCAGCCCGCCGCTCGCGCCTTCCACCACATGGTCGTTGGTCAGGATATAGCCGTCCGCGCGCACGATGACGCCGGACCCGGTCGCTTCGGACCGGCGCGGACCGGGGAGCGGGAACGGCAGGCCGGGCGTGCCCGATGGGGGAGAGCCGCGCCGCCGCGTGGGCGGCGGGGGCGTTCCGCCGCCGTTCCCCTCGCCGTCCGATCCGTCCGCCCCGCGCATCCGCTCCGCTTTGATGTTGACGACGGTCGGCTCGACCGTCTGCGCGATGTTGGTAAAGGCATCCTGCATCTGCATCAGCAGCGATTTCTGCTCGGACGTGTTGGGCGGGCTGGGAATGGTCCCCGCCGTGGCCCCCGGCGCGGCGTGGGCCGGGCCGAGGAAGGCGGGCGCGGCCAGCCCCGCCAGCAGCGGCAGCAGGCGGCGGGGGCGCCGAAGGAATGGTCGGGACGCGGGCATGGTAAAGTATCTCTCTCTGGAAAAGTCATGAACCCCATGCCTAAAGGCAGGGGCTTGTCCCTAGCACAGTCGCCTACGCATTAGACGCAAGCGTTGGCTGAGACCATAGGCGACATGACACTCGCCCGTGCTTCCAGCCCTTTGCGGCGGATGTTGGACGCGCCAACATGGTCGGCATTGGCCTGGAAGCCACATTCGACACAAAGGAACTCGCTTTGGCTACGTCGGTTTTCTTTGGCGCAATGACCACACGCCAAACACGTTCGGGACGTGTTGCGAGGGTCAATGACAATCAGCGGGATTCCCGTCACCTCGCACTTGTAGGCGATGAACTGCCGCAACTGATGGAAGGCCCAAGAAAGCCGCTCGTAACGCTGGTTCGTCCGTACCGTTGCTTGCATTCGTACCGTTGCTTGCGTCCGTTCCCTAATGCCAGTCAGGTCTTCAATCGCAAGTGCCTTTTGACCAACGAGAGCCTTCTGAACAAGATGCTTGCTGATGCAATGGTTCACATCACGCTGATAACGCGACTCGCGGCGACGGACTTTCCGCAGATGCCGCTTGGCGGATTTGGTTCCCGCCTTCTGCAAACCCGCCCGAAGGCGGCTGTGCTTGCGCCGACACTGCTTGACGCCCTCGCCCGTGTGCGCCTCGCCGTCGCTGTCTACGGCAAGTTGGGCGATGCCCAGGTCAACCCCCAGCACGTCCTGCGGGTCAACAGGCGGGGCCGAAGGCAGGTCAACCGTGACGTACAGGTAGAACGTGCCGCCCCTGAGAATCAGGTCGGCCTGGCCTTTCGCCCTGTCGAGCCGCGCCGCCTGGTACGCGCCGAAGCGCATGGGGACAAGTTCGCGCCCGCTCAGGCCGCCAGGCTTTAAGCACATCAGCGAAACCTGCGTCAGCCCCTTGAAGGACATGATGCGCGGGTCATAAACCACCGCCCCGTGCGGGTCAACTTGGATATGAACTCGCTTGTCTCGCTTATATGCCTCCACCGCCTTCGCAATGGCTCGGATGGCAAGTTGCGCGGGCAGGCCATGCTCGTTGCGGAGTGTGCCGTAGACGAAGGGCTGGAGCGCAATCTTGTTGGCGAGCCGCTTCTGATAGGCGACATCGGCGGCGTACTGACAGCCACGATTGAACGCCTCCATCGTTTTGAGGAGCGATTGGCATTGCTCCTGTGACGGCTCCAACTTGACAGCGATGACCTGTTTCATTCCAGGGCTATTATACCCTAATGAGAGGGTTTATGAAACACAAAAACGTCAATATCTTGCCCTCGGAACGAGTTCCTGCTTCGCAGGAAGGGCAAGGCGGCACTTCCTCCCCATAGATGAATCAAGGGGCCTCCGTGCCGCCAAGAGAGTGATTGCGGAAAGACGTCAAGAAGCGCTGTTTTCGAGGCGCCTCTAGGTTTTCGAGGCGCCTCTAGCGGGTTCGGTAGCCGGCAAACGTCGCCTGTCCCTGGGGATAGCCGGCCGACGTCTCATAGGGGAGCGGCGACAGCCGCAGATCCGGCTGCGCGGGCGTCTCATATTGGCCGGTGAAAAGGCGGTCGCGCCGCACCCCGTCTCCATTCGTCAGCAGTAGGAAGTCTGGCCGGGGCGCAGCGGCCAGGGGGGTGAGGCTTGCCTCGTTCATTGGCCCCGGAACCGACCCCATCGGCAGGAGGAACCTGGACGCGGTCAGCGCACCGTCGCGCGAGGCGGGGGCGAAGCACGTTGCCGCAAAGGAAAGCACGGTCAAACAGGACAGGGCCAGGGCGGTCGCCAGCCGCCGCCCGCGCGGGGCCGAGGAAGGGGCCACCGGTAGGGACAGGACGCGCCACAACGGCTGCTCCGCTTCCGAAAGCCGCACGGCGATCACGCCGGGAAGATCGGCGCGAGGACGCGGCTCATGCAGCCCGCGCAGCAGAGTCTTGACCTGCCGAATCGAGCGCCGCTCGGCCTCGCACGACGCGCATTCGGAAAAGTGCTGCTGCAAAGCCAGCATCTCCCGCCCGGTGAGCTGCTGATCCAGGTACGGCGAGATGAGTTGTCGGGCGCGGTGGCAGTTCAAGTCTTGGCGATCTCCCGCATGATAAAACACATGATAAAACGCATGATAAAAGTCCGCGAAAAGGATGCGATGGGAGGGACCGGCGGGCGCTACGCGCCGCCGACCGGCAGCAGACCCTCGCGCTCAAAGGCGGCGATCTTGGCACGCAGCAGCTTGCGGCCCCGATGCAGGCGCGAACGGACCGTCCCCAGCGAGCAGTTCATGGCGACGCTGATCTCTTCGTAGGACAGCGCCTCGATGTCCGCCAGGATCACGGTCATGCGGAAATCGTTCGGCAGGCCGTTCAGCGCGCGCTGGATGTGCTCGTCCAGCTCGTGCGACATCACCATCCGCTCCGGGTTCGCCCCGGCATCCGGGATCTCCAAGTAGACGTCCCCGCCGCCGCTCAGGTCCAGCGGCTGGTCCAGCGACTGCAAGTGCGCCTTCGGCCGTCGCCGCAGATCGTCCACGAACAGGTTGGACATGATCTTGTACAGCCAGTTGTCGAACGGCCAGTCGCGGCGGTAGTTGCCGAAAAACCGGAAGGCGCGGACAAAGGCTTCCTGCGTCAGATCCTCGGCGTCGGCGTGGTTGCCCGTCATGCGATAGGCGATGTTGTATGCCTGTTTGTGGTAGCGCTCGACCAGCCGGTCGAACTCAGCCCGGCGGCTCGGCTGTTCCCGCGCGATGCTTCCTAATTGGCCCGGTACGGCCTCGGCCACTTCTGCCATGGTCTGCGTCCTCCCCTCCCAATACGTCTTCGACTCCCGCAATGTTCCCATTGTTCCACGGTCGCGTCACATCCACCAACGCTCTTCTCCAACGCTCTTCTCCAAGGGAAACAGCGGGTATCCCTGTGAAGTTCCAAATGCCGCGCCAGACGCCGCCCCCTCCGGGCGTCGCCTCATGGAACACGACCGGGGACGAGACCGAGCACGGCAGTTCGTTTTCGCAATTTCTCGCGGTTGCCGCGCCGCCGCTTCTGCCCGCCCCTCTCGCTCACCGGGGTTCGTTTTCGCATTTTCTGCGTCCTTTGTCCGCCGGACGCTTTGCCTGCACTCGCCGTCAAGCGGGCAACTTCGTGTCTACTATTATACCCGATATACCCGACTGAGACGGAACGAAGATTAACACGGCGTTACAGGTTTCTGGCGGGAACAATGTCCGGGGATAGTCGGTGAGCCGTGACAGCAAATGAACTGTAATCTATTTTGCGGAAAGACTTGACAACCCAGCGCATATGCCCTATACTGTTTTTAACGTGACCAACGCAAGACGGGATTGCCTCGCACGCCAGGAGAACCGTCCCATGTCTCTGTTCGCGTCTCTCTGTTCACGCCTCTCTGTTCGCGCCGCCGCACCGCCTAGCGCCCGTCGTCTTCGGCGGAAGATTCGCCGCGCCCGCGTGTTCCTGCTCAACGCGCTCCTCCTGCTGATCCCTCTCTGTGCCGGTGCCTGGCTGCTGTCCGTCCAGCCGGTTCATGCAGACTATGACCCGATTGGTTGCCACGGCTGCGGCTTTCCCGGCATGGGCAACCCCGGCACTACGGGCGGAAGTGGCACTGGCTATCCCGGCAACAACAGTGGGTATCCGGGCAACAACAGTGGGTATCCGGGCAACAACAATGGAACCGGCACGGGCTACCCCGGTAGCACAGGGGGCGGAACCGGAACCGGGTATCCAGGCAGCACGGGCGGCAACAATACGGGTTATCCAGGCGGCGGCACGAATGGCACCGGGTATCCGGGAAGTACCGGCGGCAGCAACACGGGCTACCCCGGTAGTACCGGCGGCAATAACAGCGGCAGTAGTACAGGCTACCCTGGAGGTGGCACGAATGGGAGCGGCAGTGGGACAGGTTACCCCGGCGGCAACACCGGCGGGACTGGCAGTGGAAACACCGGCGGAACCAGCACGGGTGGATCGGGCACGGGCTATCCTGGCGGTGGGACTGGCACCGGCTATCCTGGGAGCGGCACAGGAACGGGCACAGGCGGCACAGGAACGGGCACGGGAGGCGGGACAATCACCCCCGGCCACTGGGACGTCTCCTACAGCAGCAAAAGCGCCACCACCAGTTGGGACTACGTCGGTTACGACGCTAATTACAAAAGCACGGCTAAACCCGACAGCCGCCAATGGCCCGCTACCGCCTCAGGCGATGGGGTCTACGGCGACTCTTACCTGGATGCCGACACTAAAGGCACGGTCACGGCGACGCTGACGTGGGTCCCCACCACGGGCCAGGACTCCACCAGCGACCCGCCTTCCTCCTCGGTCATCGTCACCGAATACGGCAGCGCCAGCGCGTCGGGCGGCGGCCCCGGCACCGGCAGCGCCGACGACGGGTGGGGCGACACATCGAGCCAGGGCGGGTATCCGGGTTCCTCGTCGGGCGGGGGCGGGTATCCAGGTTCCGCCTCCTCGTCGGGGACGCACTACGAGGTCAAGGACGGCTCCTCCGGGAGCATCACCATCACCAAAACCCTGAGCGCCAGCACGCCCAAGAACACCACGCCCGACGCCAACGGCAACTTCGCCGCAGTCGGAGCGATGGTCTCCGTCGGCCTCAGCGTCGCCGGCGTCAATACCACCGTCACCCTCACCGGCCCTAACGCCGCCAATCAGGCGCTGACGGGGCAGGGGGTCAAGGCAAGCTTAAACGGGGCGCCCGCCAACGTCAGCAGCTACACCTGGTCATTCCCCAGTGGGACGCCGATCAAGACCTGGGACCCCTTCGGCAAGGCTGCCGACGGGACGCCTCAACAGCTCTTCCCGTTCACCGACGCCGATAAGACCAGGACCGACACGACCGGGAACGGAATTTCTGTGCCCGACCTCATTTTCTACGACCAGACGGCGGAATCCGTGACCGTCAAGTGCGTGGTGAACTATATGCTCCCAAAGGATGGCAATGGAAATGCAAAGAGTGGGACTCTGACTGTGACGTCCAAGTCTGTCAACTTCTTGAAGCCGAAGGTGACGAAATGGGACATCACTGGAGGCTGGGTGCAACATTATAATTCAACCACCTGGGGATTGGCAGTAGACCCCAATTCACCTGCTGCGGATGGCATGACCTGGAGCAATGTTACTATATCTGTTCCAACGCCTTTCTCTGGTGGACAAGGCTGTTTTGCCCAGATAGTTACGCCCGATCATGAAGTATTCCAGGACGGTGCCACGAATCCTATCACGGGACCAAATAACAAGAAAGCAGGGCTGGATAGCGGATTTCCTTACGGCCCCGCAACGGGCTTCTGGACAGTACCAGCACCCGGCAGCGATGTTGACGGTCCAGGCATTACCTCCCGTGCCAATCTGAGTGGATACGAGGGATACACTAAGATATACGCGAATGACGCTTTTACAACTTATGTTCTGTATAAGCCGCCAAGCAGTGGTTCAGGCGGGCCTATATGGGTTCCGTTGAGTAAGTACGACTGGAATTTTTCAGTTACTGTTCTATGGCAGAACAATATGTGGGTGACGACACAGGCGTTCCCATCAGACGCAGCTTCAGTACCCACATACAAATTCAACGACGCCAAAGATCCACCCAAGTGGTCACTCGTTCAAAGCAACTACTAAGGCATATCGCCGCCTCATGTGCTGAGGGGAGAATAACATGAAAATTTCTACGCTCGCTCTTGTTCTACTGACGCTTCTGTGTAGCTTACCGTCATTTGCGGCTCCTGCCGCGCCCGGAATGACAGACAGCAATGAAGTGTCAGGGCAGTTGCCGCTCATTGGCCGCGCAACCAAGCCACGCCTTCTTGATCCGCGTCTTGTGGAGGCAGGGCAAAACGCACAGACGGCTATTATGCAAGGCGAAGCTTTGCTGAAAAAGGGCAAGATAGAGGCCGCACTGTCTTCGTTCAGGAACGCGATGGAGTATCTGCCGAACGATCCGTTGGCTCTTGAAAGGATCGCGGAGACATATACAAGTGCCGACAGATTGGTGGAAGCTAATCAAACGTACTACAAACTGTTCAACGAGGCGAAGTGGCAGAGTGTCAGCGGTAGCCCAAATGTCTACCTGGGGTATGCCCTGGTGCTGGCAGAAACAGGCCAAGCGCAGGAGGCAGTGACGTTCTACCACGAGGGAGCGCGTCGGCTCAACTACATAGACGGCAAGCAGAACTTGAAGGTGATGCTACCTGCCTTCGGAGACGCCGAGTGGCAAATCCCCTACTCGCCCCAAGCCTTGCAAGCGATGGCGCACGTCGGCCTCGCGATCTACTCCCAGGAGGAGAAAGAAAAGCTGGCGCATCTGGACGCGGCCATTAAGCTGCAGCCGAACATGCCGCAGGCGTACTACTACAAGGGGCAAGTCCTGTGGAGCGAGTCGGGGCGCAACCGCGAAGCCCTCGCGGCCTACCAGAAGGCACGCCACTTTGCGGGCATCGACACGCAGCTCCAGATAGACCAGGTGATCAAAGAGAACGACCTGGAAAAAGCGGCCGCGTTGGAACAGATGCGCGAGAAGCAGAAGGCCGTCCCGAACAAGTAGGCTGCGCCACGAGCGACCCGCCCTCCTCCTCGGTCATCGTCACCGAATACGGCAGCGCCTTCGAGTGGGGCGGCGGCCCCGGCACCGGCAGCGCCGACGACGGCTGGGGCGACACGTCAGGCGGGGGCGGGTATCCGGGGTCCTCCTCGGGCTACGCCTCCTCCTCGGCTTCCTCGTCGGGCAGTGCCTCCTCGTCAGGGACGCACTACGAGGTCAAGGACGGCTCCTCCGGGAGCATCACGATCACCAAGACCGTCAGCGCAAGCACGCCCAAGAACACCACGCCCGACGCCAACGGCAACTTCGCGGCGGCGGGAGCCATGGTCTCCGTCGGCCTCAACGTCGCCGGGGACTCCATCACTGTGAACCCCGGCAACGCTCTCCTCGACAGCAGTGGTCATTACAACATCCTCGTCGGGCAGGGCTGTACCGCCAGCCTGAGCGGCATCCCTGCGAACTCCAACGTGACTTATAATTGGTCGGTGGATGGAAACACGTTCCAGAGCTGGACCGTCAGCAGCGATGCGACCAGCGCAAAACTTAACGGTGGCCTTGGGCCGACAACCAACCCGACTGCACACTGGTACTGGAACGATAGTCAGGGTGCCTACAACATCACCTGCAACGGGCAATTCACGCCTCCCACCGTACAAGGCTCACCGCCTCCTGCGTCCATCCCCTTCAACGCGGTGCAAAAGGTCCGCCTGCGCGTACCGACAACGACGGAGGTGCCAACAGTGGGCCGTGTGCAGATCAACAGCCGTGCTCCAGCGGCGGAGTATGGAGGAGGCTTTGCCCTTTATGCCGGGGGGAATGACAACCAAAAATATGGCATCCTATTTACGACTCAGGTCAACACGCCCACCCCTTTTTCACCGGGGATATGGAACCTCGTCCAACTTGTCACGCCGGGCTCCTGGACGACGCAGAAAGGGCAAGCCGAGCAGCCAGGTCCGGGCAACGGGGTGCAGCGTCTCGACGGGCGGTATCCTTTCTATCCCTCCTCCGATCCCTCTTATCCAACCGGCATTCCGGCAGACAATCTGAGGGCACAAACCAAAGACAGCCCCGGCATCACTCTTACAGACTCCATCATAGGGGTCCGTGTTTCGGAAAACTTCAGCACCTATGTGATGTTCCAGCCATCGGGCAGTGATGTACAATGGGTGCCTGTGTGGATCATCGGCTGGTATTGGAACGCAAACGACTCCATTCCAGGGACGAGTCCTAACTTTAGTTGGGCATACTGGGATGACGCTACTGATGCCGGTGTCATCCGGGTAGGCAACTCAGCCACTACAACCCTCTTCCCGGAATGGAACAGCTCCCATTAACAAGCCCACTGGAAAGGCAACAACCATGAAAACAATCGCTCTCTGTACCATACTGCTTTCTCTGCTGCTAGTGCCGCCGGTATTGGCGGACGGATCATTCCCACCCGGAGTCCACAGGTTCAGTGACTCGGGAGAAGTCCCCCCGGAAATCCTCGCCTTGACGCGGCAGGCCGGTGCTTTAGTCGATCAAGGAGAGGCGCTGCTGAAGGCAGGCAACTATGTGGCTGCCGAACAGACCTTCCGCGAAGCTTCCGCCGTTCAAGCATTGGGCATGCCGAAGTTCGACCCGTCTGCGGAGCGCGGTTTGGCGGAGGCTCTTGTCTACCAGGGTAGAACGGCGGAGGCGCTTCAACTGTATCGGACACTGATTTACGAGGATCAGCACAAGTTCAGTAGTGTTTCGCAAGAACTGCGGACGACGATGCGCTACGCCATTCTGCTCACCCAGACGGGCCAGTGGCCGGAAGCCGTGGCCGTCTATGAGAAGGCGCTGCCCGGTGCGGAATTTCATGGAATGCCAAAGCTGGATGTCCACTTCGATCCCAATATTCCGATGCCCGCGCAGCTTCAGACAATCGCCCATCTTGCCTGCGGCATAGGGTTCAACAGACACAACGATGACAGAGCGGCCTTTAGCGAGTATGTAAAAGCCTCGTACCTCGCGCCCGACTCCGCCCTGGTGAACTACTACTACGGCGACGGCTGGCAGAACTTGACTCCCAAAGACCGTGCGACGCTCGGTAGCGTTCAGCAGGCGAAGGCGGCCTTGCAGAAGGCGGTTCTGCTGGGCAAGGGCGACCTCAAGAAAGCCGCCCAGAAGGCGCTGAAGGACCTCAACAAGCCTGCTGACAAGCCCGCCTGAAACGCCGTGACGCGAGAACGGCCCGATTTCCGAGCAGGAGGCCGGGTTTGGCGACAGCCGCCCTTGGCCCGCCACCGGCTCAGGCGACGGGGTTCAAGACGGCAGCTACCTGGACGCCAAGACCACCGGCACGGTCACGGCGACGCTGACATGGGTTCCCACCACGGGCCAGGACGCCACCAGCGACCCGCCCTCCTCCTCGGTCATCGTCACCGAATACGGCAGCGCCAGCGCGTCGGGCGGCGGCCCCGGCACCGGCAGCGCCGATGATGGCTGGGGTGATACATCGAGCCAGGGCGGGTATCCGGGGTCCTCTTCGGGCGGGGGCGGGTATCCGGGTTCCGCCTCCTCGTCGGGGACGCACTACGAGGTCAAGGACGGTACTTCGGGGACCATCACGCTCACCAAGACCCTGAGCGCCAGCACGCCCGCCAACACCACGCCCGACGCCAACGGCAACTTCTCCGGGCTGGGCGTTTTAGTCTCCACCGGCTTCAATGTCGCCGGCGCCAACGCCACCATCAGCTTCCCCGGCACGAATGCCGCCAACCAGGCACTGACGGGGCAACAGGTCACAGCCCGCCTAGATAATGCGCCTCCTCATGTCACAAGCTATACCTGGTCGTTCACCGGCGGAACACCAATCAAGAACTGGGACCCCTACGGCAAGGCTGCCGATGGGACGCCCCAGCAGCTCTTCCCGTTCACCGACGCCGATAAGACCGGGACCGATAAGACAGGGAACGGAATTTCTGTGCCCGACCTCAGTTTCTACGACCAATCTGCGGATACCGTGACCGTCAAGTGCGTGGTGAACTATATGCTCCCAAAGGATGGCAATGGGAATGCAAAGAGTGGAAGCATGACCGTGACGTCCAAGTCCGTCAAGTTCCTGAAGCCGACTGCCAGTTGGGCTGCATACTCCACCGACCCGTTTATCAATACCACCTCTTCCATATATGGCACAAATGTAGTCTGGAATCCCGTCACCATAACCGTGCCACCGCTGAAAGGCGTCAGCGGTGGCACGGGTTGCTTCGTCCAATTAATTACGCCGAGTCGCCAGGCTACCCGTCATCCGGCTCCGGGGACGTCTATCATGGCCTTAAACACATACTATGCGAAAAATCCAGTGACTAACCCTGACGGCAGTACCGGATGGGTGTTGCCAACACAAGGACTTGACGGGGGCTTCCCTTATGACTTTGGATACAAAGCCAATCCCGACGGCAGTCCGGGAGACCCAGTGAAAAGCAACTACATGTGGGATGTGAGTAGCACAGGAATATCGGGAGATAGACTGGGTGCGAGCTATTATCCTGCTATAGTATCGGGAGATTCCGGTGGGAGTGACTGGTATACCGCGACCACCCAGGATAAATTCACGACCTGGGTGATGTACAAGCCGACCTCAACAAACGCGATATGGGTGCCTCTACAAAAACTGGACTGGAGCACGAACATTACAGTATCAAACGCCACAGGGGCATGGGTTATCAGTCCCGGAAAGACGGTAAATACACCGACTTCAGGCACTGACGCTAAAGACTCGCCAAGCTGGACCAGCGTCAACATTGCCTCTCAGGCAGCGATGCGTCCATAACGCCATCTCACTTCAGGAAACCGAGGGAAATACTATGATCTGCTGGAGAACAATCTGTCTGATCGGTCTCGCCGCCGCTCTGCTCTGTGGCCTGACCCCGACGCAAGGGAAGCCCAAAGCCAAGTCCGCGGCTTCTTTCGCTTCTTTGCCCTACATTGACAAAGAAGACATCAGGAAAACGCTTGGCAGCCTCGCGCTTTCCGACCAGGGTGATGCCTGCGTTCGGCACCTTGCCTGGAAGGAAGCAGAGCGAGATTACAAACAAGCTCTGGGCGTGTGGGCCGATAACCAGGCCGCCCTTTACGGGCTGGCGAAGTGCAGCCAGGCTGCTGGCGACAAGGCCAAGGCAATCGAGTACTTTCGCAAGGAGGCATACTCCGACAACTCGGCAGATAAAGGGTTCCGGGAAAACCATGTGGGCAAGTTGATGGAGTTTGCTCTCCTGCTGGCTCAGACGGCGCAACCAGATGAGGCGGTGTATGTGTATCATCACGCGGCGGCTGGCCTCAACTACATGGATGACAAGCCGCATCTCAAGGTGATGCTGCCTGCCTTCGGAGACGCCGAGTGGCAAGTCCCCTACTCACCCCAAGCACTGCAAGCGATGGCGCATGTCGGCATCGCGATCTACTCGCAGGATGAGAACGAGAAGCTGGCGAATCTGAACGAGGCAATCCGCTTGCAGCCGGACATGCCCCAGGCGTACTACTACAAGGGACAAACCCTGTGGGTCAAGCCGGGGCGGAGCCGTGAGGCCCTCGCGGCTTACCAGAAGGCCCGCCTCTTCGCGGGCATTGACACGCAGCTCCAGATAGACCAGGTGATCAAAGAAAACGACCTGGAAAAAGGGGCCGCCTTGGAACAGGCGCGCGAGAAGCAGAAGGCCGGTGCGACGAAGTAGGTCCTGTCCGTACCACCCTGCCCGTACGATGATCTGATGTCCTGCATCGTTACGACCTGAACCCTGGTCTCAGCGTAAGAAACCGGGCCGTCGGCATGGTCAAGGCCTTCCAATGGCATTCCCCAAGGTCAAGACCCTCCCGACGGCCACCACCGGCACGGTCACAGCGACCCTGACGTGGGTCCCCACCACGGGCCAGGACGCCACCAGCGACCCGCCCTCCTCCTCGGTCATCGTCACCGAATACGGCAGCGCCAGCGCGTCGGGCGGCGGCCCCGGCACCGGCAGCGCCGACGACGGCTGGGGCGACACGTCAGGCGGGGGCGGGTATCCGGGTTCCTCGTCGGGCGGGGGCGGGTATCCGGGTTCCGCCTCCTCGTCGGGGACGCACTACGAGGTCAAGGACGGTACTTCGGGGACCATCACGCTCACCAAGACCCTGAGCGCCAGCACGCCCGCCAACACCACGCCCGACGCCAACGGCCACTTCGCGGCGGCGGGAGCGCTGGTCTCCGCCGGCCTCAACGTCAGCGGCACCCCCGTCACCGTCAGCCTCCCCGGCGCCAGCACTGACACCGACGGAAGCAAGAAGGCGCTGACGGGGCAAGGGGTCACGGCGCAGTTGAGCGGCCTCCCCTCCGGGTACAAGGTCTCCAGCTATACCTGGTCATTCACCGGCGGGACTCCGATCAAGAACTGGGACCCATCCTGGCCCAAGTTCCCCGCCACCACTAACCCTACTCAGACCGTTCCGCTGACCGACGCCGACACGAAGGGAACCGACACGACTGGGAACGGCATCCCCGTTTCAGACCTCAGTTTCTACTACACGAAAAAGGGTTCTCTGACCGTCACCTGCACCGTCAACTACACGTCACCGGACGGCAAGACGGGAACCATGACCGTGCAGTCTCAGCCAATCAAATATGTGAAGCCGACGATAGCTTGGACCGTAGGCAGAAGTTTTAACGGCGCACAGCCAGTGTTCTCTCCCAGTCAACCGCTGGGATCATTTAGCGCGCAGGAGATTTGGGGGCCTGTTGTCATCACGGAGCCTGCCCCCTTCGCCGGAAAAGGCTACGGTACAGGATGCTTCGTTCAGATCGCAACCCTTAACCGCTCCTGGACGCGCGTCGCTACCAACAATCCTCCCACCTCCACATACTCAAAGATACAAACGATGTCTGCCGACGGCACCACCAAAATGGTCGCCGCTCCGACGGGCCTTGACGTCGATTTCCCGTACCCGTATGGATACTCCCCGAACGGCGATCCGAACAACCCCGATCCTAAAAACTGGACTCTTTCTTTGAGTCTCTACACCTGGCCGACGAGTGCTAAAGGTTACGCCATCGATGAGCCTTTCCAACCCTACACCGTTGCGGATATGGATAACGGGGGTACTGACTGGAGAACGTCAACCGCTTCGGACAGCTTTAACACCTGGGTCATGTATGAACCTCCACCCAAAGATGGTCAGGGAACGATCTATGTGCCGTTGCAAAAGTTGACGTGGAAATGGGGGGGCACGGCCACTCGGGACACCAGCACCAACCTGTGGGCGGTGCAGCAAAGCCCTCAGTTCGATCAAGGAACACCAGGCGACGCAGACGACTATCCCGCATGGACGCTATCAATTCCGTTCCGGCCGCCCGTAGGCCCTTAGCGTACAGCTTCACTCAGGATCGAAAGGACAATCTTATGAAGACTCACATATACGTCAGGCTTCTCCCAGTGGCTTTTGCCGCCTCTCTGGTGGGCAGTGCCGTCGCGGCTCAGGCCGCTCCGACTTCCAAGACCCACGCGGCACATCACGCTGTCAAGCCTGCTACCGCCAAGCTTCACGCGCAGCGCAAGCCGGCGAGCAAGGCCCAGGCGTCCAAGAAAGCCCCGGCACAAGATCACGCGGCGCAGGGCGTGCCCGCGCTTCCCGCCGGGCCTGCCGCCGCTTACGCGCCTCCCGTGGTAGATCAGGACAGCTTCCGCCGAATAGACAAGAGCGTTGACCTCGCCAAAGCGGGCGACGAAGCCGCCGGACGGGGCGACTGGCTGCAGGCAACCGCTTCCTATCAGCAGGCCCTGGACCTGTGGCCCGACAACTCCACTGCGCTCTACGGCTTGGGCAAGGCCGCCGATGCCGCCGGAGACACGGCCAAGGCTATCGGCTATTACCGTAGGGTCATTTATACCAACGACCCTAATCGGCATGGAACCGTGGTCGGCGACGGTTTCGACACGAACGACGTCGCCCGGCTGATGGAGTTCGCGCTGCTGCTGAGTAAGGCGGGGCAGGAGCCGGAGGCGCTGACGGTCTACCGCCGCGCCGCGCACCTGCTCAACTACCAGGACGCCGACACCAATGGGGGCAAGCCCTACCTCGACGTGCTGCTGCCGGAGTTCGGAGGCACACCCAATGAGTGGGCTTACACGCCGGAGCGGATGCAGGCGATGGCCTACGTCGCTCACGCCTACGAGCGGGATGATTTTGGCCACAAACTGGCACAGGCGGAACTACAGAGGGCAATCGACCTGGCCCCCGACTCGCCCGTCCCGTACTTCTACAAAGCCCAGAGCATCATCGGAGCGGCGGGACATCGGCGCGAAGCTCTAGCGGACCTCCGCACCGCAGCCCAGCTTGGCGATGAGAGCACGAGGGCGGCGGCGGTCAAGGGACTGAAAGACTGGAACCTGGAGCATGACGCCAAAGCGGAGCAAGACCGGGAAGACCTGCAAAGGAAGCAAGCGGCGCAGAAGAAGTAGCGTTCACCCAAGCCCGGTTTCCGCGCAGGAGGCCGGGCTTGCGGGCAGCCGCGTCTGGGCGGCACAGGCAGCGCCGACGACGGCTGGGGTGATACATCGAGCCAGGGCGGGTATCCAGGGTCCTCTTCGGGCGGGGGCGGGTATCCGGGTTCCGCCTCCTCGTCGGGGACGCACTACGAGGTCAAGGACGGCTCCTCCGGGAGCATCACGCTCACCAAGACCCTGAGCGCCAGCACGCCCAAGAACACCACGCCCGACGCCAACGGCAACTTCGCTACGAACGGTGCCTTCGTCTCCGCTACCCTCAGCATCGCCGCTTATCCCGTCATAATAACTCTTGACGGAACGGTGCAGGACAAGAACGACAATAACAAAGACAACATTCTCATTGGGCAGGGATGTACAGCCCATTTGACTATCCCTTTGTACCAGTGGGCGGCACAGTCAAACTGGTCGTGGACGATTAGCGGCAACAAGTTCCAAGATTACGAGGTCGCGGAAGACCTGACGGTTTCCCCTCATACCTCAAGCACTACTTTCAGCGGAAACTCCTCTGTTCCGCTCGACCAAATGACAGCGCACTGGTATTGGAGCGACAATAAAGGCGATCAAACCGTAAAATGCACGGCAACGGTTCCATCGCCCTCCGGTCCCCTCCAAGTGAAAGCCACGAAAACTGTTAAACTTCAGGTGCCGGATGACACACTGGTAGTCACGCCAGGGCGCGTCGAAATCAACAGCCTAGACCCAAACACAACAGGCTTGTCTCTTTGGGCCGGCGGCGTTAGCTCCGGCAGTGGTTTTGATCTAGTTGGCACTGTCACTACGCCCTCTCTTTTCCCAGGCACGGGGGGCTGGAATGTTGTTCAAATCACCCACCCCGGTCGCTGGCGGACGCTTGATGATGTGAACGGCGTGGCGCAGCCGGAGAAACCCTGGTCTCTCAACGGGCAGACAGGCTTAGACAAGCAGTTCCCTTATGATCCTGCTCCGACTGTGGATACATCCGCCTCACAACAAGCACCCGGACACTGGCTGGATGGTGCCTTTGTAGATACTGGTGATAGCCCTGGGTTCATAGTGGACAACGCTTACAAGCATTATCGCGTCTCCGAGAAATTTGACACCTATGCCATGTACCTTCCACCGGGGAGTGACGTGCGGTGGGTGCCTCTGAAAAAGACCACTTGGAGTTGGAGCGCTGATGTGACACGGCCGGGAGCTTCCTGGTCACTCTGGAAGGACAGTCCAGGTAATATGACTGCGGGAACTGTCACGGCTCCCGCTCTGTCCAGGCAGACGGATCACCCGCAGTGGCAGCAACTGATCACCGTGCCAGCGACCTCTGACGGCTGGTAGAAAAAGTGTCCTGGCCCTTGGAGAAAACACCATGAAAATTTCTATATACAACATCGTTCTCGCCTTCCTCTTATTCGCGGTTCCCGCTGTGGCGCAGCCAACCCCGCTCCCGCCGCAGGAGTTCGCCAACCGTCAACACTCGTGGGCTTTGGTCGCGGCGGGGAAAGAGCTACTTCAATCCGGGGACTTTGCCGGAGCCGAAGCGGACGCCCGAACGGCTCTGGTCCTCTGCTCGATCAATGCCAACGCTGACGCCGTCCTGGCCGAAGCACTCTCCGCTCAGGGGGAAAAGGCGGAGGCCATTGCCATCTATCGGGGGCTGATCTATCAGTACCCGCGCAACTCTAGCAGTGTTGCTCAGGACGTGAGGACGAGGATGCATTTTGCCATTCTGCTCAGTCAGGTCGGGCAGTGGCCGGAAGCGGTTTCCGTCTATGAGAAAGCCCTGCCTGAGACTACGCACTTCGGGGACGCGCCCCGGATTGATGTCCACTTCGACCCGCATTTGCCGATGCCGGACCAACTCCAGGCACTGGCTTATGTCGCGGCGGGCCTGGAATACACCGGACACGGCGAGACGACGGAGGCGTTCCACGAGTACGAGAAGGCGAGCCATATAGCGCCCGATTCCCCGTTCTCGAACTACTACTATGGCTACGGCTGGCGGGACTTGCCTTCCAAAGACAAGGCTAAGTTGCTCAATCAAGAGCAGGCAAAGGCGGCATTCGGGAAAGCCGTCCTGCTCGGCAAAGGCGACCTCAAGAAAGCCGCCGAGAAGGCGCTGAAGGACCTTAGCAAGCCCACCGACAAGCCCGCCAATAAGCCCGCCTGACGTGCTGTAAAGCGGGAACGGCCCGGCTTCCGCGCAGGAGGCCGGGCCTTTGCTTTGCCTGCCGCCAAGTTCCATTCGGCCACAAAAACCCGTACTTTTGCTGTTGAAGGACGCCGGGCGATGGTTTATAATGGCCTCAATGAACGCTGGGGGAATGGGGAACGAGACGGTGAACGACAAAGATGTGACGGAAACACTGTGGACGGCGGCGGAGGAAAGCTTCCTGATGCTGGCCCGCGAGCTGGAATGGGCGGAGGCATATGCCCTGGACCACCCGGCCTGCCCGATGGGGCGCGTCTACCTGCATTTCCTCCAGTGGGAGATGATCACGGCGCATGGGGAATGCTGACGTAAGAAAGGGCGACCTGGTGGCCGCCCTTTGCTTGTTTTGCTCGTTTCGTCCCGCCTTACGCGGCGCTTTCGTCCTTCGCCACCCGGTTCTCGGTGTTGTAAAACGTCCCCAGCGACAGGAACGTCGGCGCCCACAGGCCGATGAAGATGCCCGTGTCCTTTTTGCCGGTCGCATACATGTAGATCGCCGTGATGATGGACACGATGCTCGCGCCGTAGATCAACCCCTGCACGTCCTTATTCATCGCAAAGCCCCGTTTCTGAGACGCTTCTTGGTATGCAAGCGTCAGGGGATTATACCGTGTCCGCCCGGCCGGCAAACCTGCGCCCTGTGTCCCGGCTGCCTCTGCCCGCCCCCCGTCCCAAATTTGTTCCCCGTCACCCCTGATGTTCGCGTCAGTCAGGTACAATAAATGGGAACAACGGAGTTTGAGGGGGAATCACATGGCGTATAAAATATTGGTGGTGGACGACGAGCCGACCATCGTGCGGCTGATGGAGTTTATCCTGGCCCGGCAGGGGCACGAAATGCTGGTCGCCGTCAACGGTCAAGAGGCGCTGGAACATATCCGCGCCCACGCGCCCGATCTGGTCCTGCTGGACATCATGATGCCCCGCATTGACGGCTACGAGGTGGCGCGCGCCCTGCGGGCCGACCCGGCGACGGCGGATCTGCCAATCATCATGCTCTCGGCCAAGGCCCAGGAGGAAGACATCCGCAAAGGCATGGAGGTCGGCGTGGATGAGTACATCACCAAGCCGTTCAGCCCGGAGCATCTGGTCCATGTGGTCGCCGACTATCTCGGTCGCTTGAACAAAGACGATAGCCGTCTGGGGAAAGAAAGCAGTTAGGAACAAGAGTATGGGGATGCAGGAGATCGCACCGGGGGTGGCCGCGCTGCCGCTGTCCATCGAGAACGTCTATTTCGTGGGGGCGCCGGGCCAGCCCTGGGCGCTGGTGGACACGGGAACGCCGGGAACGGCAGGCCGCATCCAGGCGGGGGCGCGGGAGCGCTACGGCAAGGGGGCGCGGCCCCAGGCGATCCTGCTGACACACGGCCACACCGACCATGTCGGCTCCGCCCAGGCGCTGTCGGATGCTTGGAACGTCCCCGTTTACGCCCACCCGCTGGAGCTGCCGTACATCACCGGCCAGTCGCCTTACCCGCCCAAAGACCCGACCGTCGGCGGCGCGATGGCGATGCTCTCTCGCGTCTTTCCCATGAACGTGGTGGACCTGGGGAACCGCGTCCAGCCGCTGCCGGACGGGGGCGTCGTGCCCGGCCTGCCGGACTGGGAGTGGCGCCCGACGCCGGGGCATTCGCCCGGCCACGTCTCCTACTTCCGCCCTGAAGACGGCACGCTGCTGGCCGGGGACGCCTTCGCCACGGTCAACCTGGACTCGCTCCCCGCGCTCGTGACCAAGAGGCCCGAAATTTCGCTGCCGCCGACCCCGTTCACCTGCGACTGGACGGCGGCCGACCAGTCCGTCCAACTGCTGGCGTCCTTCAACCCTTTTACCATCGGCTGCGGCCACGGACGACCGATGAGCGGCCCAAACGTCGCCGCGGACCTGAACCGGTTCGCGGATGGCTTCACCCCGCCCGCACATGGCCGCTATGTCGGCAGCCCGGCCCGGACGGATGAGAACGGCCTCCTCTCCGTCCCGCCGCCCGCGCCCGACCCGTTCCCCGCCCAGGCCGCCGTTGTCGCCCTCGCCCTCGGCGCGGCGATTACCCTAGCGAAGCGGCGCAAGCAGGACTAGATCGCCCCCTAGCCCCCAATTCTGGGGAATAAGAAGGCCCGTAGGGGCGTGATTCATCGCGCCCTTCCTCTCTGCGGGCGCTCCTGCCCGCCCGCCGTAAACAGCGTGAAGTGGCCGCCCCAGGCCGGGTCGATCAGCTTCATTTCGCGCGTTTCCCCGCCTCGCGTCTCGCGCACGATGGTGGCGAACGGGTCGCCGGAATAGCAGACCTCGCTGAAGCTGAACGCGGCCTGGGCGTTGTCCACGACGAACATCGGGGCCAGCTTGCCGGGTCCGGTCGCGTAGGCGAAGCTGCCCAGCAGCTCCGACCGGCCGCCGCTGCGCGTTTCCAGCAGCGTCCCGCCGCCCTCCGTCTTCAGGCCCAAAATCCATAGCGTCCCGCCGTCGTTGAGGACGTGCAGCCCGTTGCCTTCCGGGTTGAACTGCCGCGCCCAGACGGTCTCGTCCTGGAACCGGAAGTAACGCCCGACGACGTCCTCCAAGAAGACCGTCCCCGGCCCATGCCCGTGAAAAGCGTCCGCCCCCTGGAAATTGACCGCAACCCGGCGCAGAACCAGCGTCCGCGCCGCATCGTCTTCGAGGAAGCAAAACGGGCCGCTGCCGAAGTCCGTGTTCAGCCCCTCCACCGTGACGACCGGCTGGCTTCCCGCCGCGAACCGGAAGACAGGCGCCGCCTGCCCGCTCAACGGGGCGACGATGCTGAGATTCGCTTTGCAGCCGATGATCCGCCGGACTTTGCCGCGTATCGTGATCGTGTGACCAATGCGGTAATTGCCGCGCGGCAGGTAAACCGTGGCCGCGCCCGAATCAATGGCCTGCTGGATGGCCCCGCTCGCGTCCCCCTCGCTGTCGGCCCTGGCGCCGAACTTTTGCGGCGCGATCCAATCGGCGGGCTTGTCCCAGGGCGCCTGGGGCGTCTCCCGGATGGGCAGGTTCAGCGGCGGGCCGGGTGCCCCGAAGAGGCTGGCGGCAGGCTTACTCAGGAACAGGGGAATGTTCGGCCCGGCCAGGTCCCGCCGGCTCCCAATGCGATCGGCCAGCGCGACCCTGTACCCGGTCGTCTGGATGTCTCGCGCGAACAGGGGCGCTTCGGCGAGGACGGCGGGCTGCCCTGCCGCCCCTTTTCCCTGAAGATGCGCGCCGACCAGGACGGAGAAGCCGCCCGCCGCGACAAAGGCGGGTACGGCGTTCACGCTGCGGAGGTCGCGGACGGTGCAGGGCTGGCCGTCGTTGCGGATGCCCGCCACGTTCTGGTCCTCAACCGTGACGTGCTCCAGCGTCTCGCTGTCAACGGAAGTCGCGACATGGACGCCCAGGTCGAAGCCGCGCACGCGGACGTTCTTGATCAGGCACGGCCCCTGCTCATCCGTGTAGCCCATGTCCAGCCCGATCACGCCCTGCCCGTCGCCCGAGACGACCGAAACGTCGTAAACGCCGCCCTGGTTGTTGGCGATGAACTGGAGGCCGCACGCGCCGGGGTTGCCCGCGCCCGTGTCCACGGAGAGGTTGTGGACCTCGTTGCCGAACCGCTGCGCGGGCTTTTGCCCCGTCAGAAGCACCCCCCTGGAATGCCGCGCGCTGCCGAAGCCGGGGCAACGGTCCCGCAGTTGGAGGATGGTCCCCGCGCGGCTCTGGCCTTGCAGGGCGGTTTCCCGTTCCTCGCCGCCGGGGTTCTTGCCGTGTGGCCAGTGCAGCGTGTCCGAGACGAGGTAAACGCCGTTGGGCAGGTAAATGATCGCGCCCTGACTGGGGTGGTCGTCCAGCGCCTTTTGGATCGCCGCCGTGTCGTCCGTCCGCCCGTCGCCGTGCGCGAAGTACGGGGGTTTTGTCACGTCCACCACGCCCGCGTCGGCGGGGTAGACGATGTTTTCCGCGCCGGGCAGCGGCTGCCCCAAGGAGCGATGCGGGTAGCGCGGCCGGGCATAACGAGGCTTCCAGGCGATAGAACCCGCCGCCTCCTGCGCGCTGGAAGCCCAGGCGTCCGTCGGGGTGAGGAACGCACCGAGGGATTGGGCCGGCTTGGCGGGGGGCATTGGGGAATTTGGGGCGGCAGTCGTGATGGTCGCAACGAGAACAGCCAGCGCGCAGAGAAAGACACGAAGCCTTAAAGGACGCATGGAGAAAACCTTTCCGTTACCTGCCGGTGAACGTCACGCCCTGACCCGCCACGGCCTCGCCCAAGCGGTACGCTGTCTCGCCCGCCGCCCGCAGCCGCGCCAGCGTGTCGTCCGCCGCATCGGGGGCAACGATCAGGACGAACCCGATGCCCATGTTGAACACGCGGAACATCTCGGCCTCGGACACGCCGCCCTTGTCCTGAATCAGCCGGAACAGCGGCGGCGCCTGCCACGCGCTCCGGTCAATTTGGACGCCGACGCCGGGGGGCAGGACGCGCGGGATGTTGTCCACGAAGCCGCCGCCCGTGAGGTGCGCCATCGCCTTGATTGGCTGGGGGGAAAGGTCCAGGAGCGGCAGGACAGCGGGGGCGTAGCACCGGTGCGGCCAGAGCAGAGCGTCGCCCAATGTCACGCCGCCCAGTTCCGTCACCGGCGCGTCCAGAGGCATCCGCGCGTCTTCCAGTAGGACCTGCCGCGCCAGGGAGTAGCCGTTGGTGTGCAGGCCCTCCGATGCCAGCCCCAGAACGACATCGCCGGGCCGGACGCCCGCCCCGTCCACGATCCTCGCCCGCTCCACCAGCCCGACGATGCAGCCCGCCAGGTCATACTCGCCCGGCGCGTACAGGCCGGGCATTTCGGCCGTTTCGCCGCCGACCAGCGCGCACCCCGCCGCCCGGCAACCGTCCGCCAGCCCCTTGACGACGTCGGCGGCCACGCCCGGCTCCATCTTGCCTGTGCCGAAGTAGTCCAGGAAGAACAGCGGGCGCGCGCCCTGCACCAGAATGTCGTTGACGCAGTGGTTGACGAGGTCGCGCCCAACCGTGTCGTGCCGCCCCGTCGCGAACGCGATCTTCAGCTTCGTCCCGACTCCGTCAATGCTGGAAACCAGCACCGGGTCTTCCAATTTGCCCAGTGAAGCCAGCGCGAACATGCCGCCGAAGCCGCCCACATCCGTCAGCACACCCGGCGTCAGCGTCGTTCGAATGTGCGCCTTCATGCGCCCCACGGCGTCCGTTGCCGCGTCAATGTCCACGCCCGCCCGCGCATACGCGCTGCTGTTTTCCTGAATGTTCTTCATGGCGGTAAGCGATTTATTTTGGCTCCGGCAGCCAGCCGACATAGCGGGCCAGCCTCGCCAGCGCCACCGTGAAAGGGATTTCCGTCGCTCTTTTGCCGTCTGGATGCATCAGGGAGTTGCGATACTGCCGTACCTCATGGACCCTATCGCACAGATCAAGGCTGATTCTTTTTGTTTGGGATGTCGCCACACGATCAATCAAATAAGAAGCTCCTGCATCCTCCGGGACAGGCGACCGGGGATGATATAGGCGCATGTGTTCGCGTAACATGCCTTCAAAGGCCGCGAAAAGGCGGATGGTGAAGATCGCGTCCAGGCTTTCGGCAAGTTGAAGAATGCTGTCAAGTGTTCTTCCGTCAAAGCCTGCTTCGTTGAAAAGGGACTTCGTGTACCAGTTGTCACGGGCATAAGCGACCGTCTCCTCCGCCGTGTCCCGTTCGTCCTGAACGCGCGCCAGTTTCCGCTGATAGATTTTGCTCACGAGGCCCTCAGCAAATCCTTTGCCAGCGTCGTGAATGTGTCTTTCCCCCAAGGATAGCGAAGTGGGATGCCGGAGTCAGTGAGAATAGTCCATTCAGTGTCGCCCAAGCCGTGCAGCAGCCGCACGCGGTAGAGCGTATTGGAAGCGTACATCTTGATGCGCCCCTTGCCCCCGGCGTTGACGGCCTGGGGTTCTAGGACAATCTGGCTTTCCGGCAATTCGGGGATACCGAGCAGCAGGACCGGCACTTGGTACGTCCCGAAGTGTTTCTCCGTTACGTCTGCCTCTGATCGGCTGATTTGCCAATGATTATCCCGCGCCCACTCCGAGATTTCTTGGAACAGCGCCTCAATGGCGTCGAGCCAGCCTTGCAGCGCCGTTTCCGCTTCCTTCGGTTTGGGTGTTGTCATGCTCATGCCGCTATTATAGCACGCGGCGTCAGTCTTCGTCCACCGCCCGCTGCGGCTGGATGTCCTGGGGAATGTGCAGATTTTGCAGGACGCGGGCGATGTCCACGCCCGTGCGCGCATGGGCGCTGCTGTTTTCCTGGTTGTTCATCATGGGACTCTAGCGTGGCTCCGGGAGATAGTCCACGAACTTGCTCAGTCGCGCCAGCACAGTCATAAAGGGAATCGGAATCGTCAGGCGACCGCCGGGGTGGGTCAGATGGTTCCGGTAGCGGCGGACGTCATGCACACGGTTCTTCAAGGCGAGGCCGATAGGCGGAGTTTGCCGCTGCGCCACGCGGTCAATGAGCCAAACCGCGCGGGCCTCTTCGGGAACCGCGATGCCGGGATGATGCTGCGCTAGGTGTTCCCTCAGCATACCCTCAAACGTGCTGAACAGCCGGATGAGGTAGACCGCCTCTTGGTTATCGGCCGCCCGAATCACGTCCGGCAGACTACTTTCTGGAACGTCCAGAAAGATACTCTGCCTGTACCAGTTCTGCTCTACATAGGCAAGCGCATCGTGTGCGGCAGTGAGTTCCTGCTCCACCCGCTCCAAAAGACGGACGTAAACGTTACTCATCCGCGTTGAGCAGATCGTTGGCGAGGGTGACAAATGCCTCCGCCCCCCAATCCTGATGGACGGGTATGCCGGAAGCCGTCCATATCTCCCAGCCGCTGCGCTCTCCGCTGTGTCTGAGCCAAACCCGGTAAAGAGTAGGCCACGCATAGAGTTTGGCGCGTCCTCTCCCATCCGACTCGTGAGGTGGGATTTCCAGCATCAAGCGGCCATGGGGAGTCTGGATGGTGAGGGTGCGCGGGACGAACTCGCGCGGGTATTCTGCCATCATCCGCGCTTCCGTGACTTGCACCTGCCAGCCCTGTTCTTGAGACCAGCGCATGACGTCATTTTCCAATGACTGCGTGAGCTGTGTCCATTCGGCGAGCGACAGCATGGGGGTCATCGTCTTCATGCCGCTATTATAGCACGCGGCGTCAGTCTTCGTCCACCGCCCACTGCGGCTGGAGGTCCTGGGGGATGCCCAGGTTTTGCAGGACGCGGGCGACGACCGTGTCTACCAGGTCTTCGACGGTCTTGGGCTGGTGGTAGAAGGCGGGGACGGCGGGGAGGACAGTCGCGCCGGCTTCGGTCACGATGACCATGTTCCGCAGGTGGATGAGGTTCAGAGGCGTGTCGCGGGCGACCAAAATCAGCTTGCGGCGCTCTTTGAGGCAGACGTCGGCGGCGCGCGTGGTCAGGTCGTTGGAGATGCCGTGGGCGATCCGGCCCAGTGTCCCCATCGAGCAGGGGATGACGACCATGCCTTCGTGGACGAACGAGCCTGACGCGGGGGGCGTGAAGTAGTCTTTCGTGTCTAAAAAGCGGATGTTGCTGTAGTCCACGTCCCCGCCCAGGTAGTCACGTGCCGTGTACGGCGGCGTCAGCCGCCCGCCGGTCTCGGTGGCGAACACGGCGGGGGCGTTGTCGGATAGCATGACGTAAATCTCGTCATAATGGCGCGCGGCCTGGCGCAGAAAGCGGACGGCGTACAGGGCGCCGCTCGCGCCGGTAACGGCGACGACCAGGCGGCGGGGCGTGGGCATGGGGAGGGCTGATTTCTAAGGGGGTTACTCGTCGTCGCGGCGGACGCGCACTTTGGCGCGCTCGCGGGCGGCGCGGGCGGCTTTGGTCAGGACGTCGCTCAAGACCAGGCCGATGCCGAAGGGGGCCAGCGCCTGCGCGAGAATGCCGTGGACGCCCAAACCGAGGGCGCCGACGCCGGCGAGAACTAGGACGCCGCCGGTCCAGACTTCGGTGCTTGTCAACAGGGACTTCTTCCAATCCATGCGGGAGAGACCTCTTTCCTAAAGGAAATAAACCGTAATTGGGTGTGGTGATCCATTATACGGCACTTTTCCCTATTCGGCAAATTCCCCGCGCAACTTTACAGGGCGATTGCCTGTGGAGGGCAGGCACAGGGGCCTGCCCCTACACGTCACGGATTCGGGCGGCTCAGGTAGGGGCAGCCCTCCGTGGCCGCCCTCCATAGGCAATCGCCCTGCCCAACTTTACCGGCAGGGGCCGGCTCAGGCAGGGATTTCGACTGCCGCCGGTGAACTCCGGGCGGAGGATGGGAGAAAAGTCGTGGCACATTGGGATGTTTTGCGCCCGCCGGACCGGGTGACCGTGTTCTGCGAGGGCGGCGCTTTGGAATTGACCGGGCGCGAGGGCGAGTGGGGGTCGGAAGACGTCCACGTCGGGACGATCCCCATAGACGGAATCCTGCCGATCACGGTTTCCGCGCCCCGGAGCGAAGTGAAACAGGTGCGCCTGCGCTGGAACCGGAAAGGGCATGGGACGCGGCGCGTCCTGGGAGATGCCTGGGAGCGCGGGTACGGCGATTTAGAATGGCGCGGGCTGGTTCCGGAGCGTCCGCTGCCCTGGTACTTCCTGGCGCACGACGGCGCGCGGACATCAGGCGTCGGCGTCAAAACGGGGCCGAGCGCGCTTTGCTTCTGGCAGGTGGACGAAGCGGGCGCGACGCTAACGCTGGACGTTCGCAGTGGCGGCGTGGGCCTCCGGCTCGGTGAGCGGCGCCTGGAGGCAGCCACGGTCGTCACGCGCGAAGGGGCGGCAGGCGAGACGCCGTTCGAGTCCGCCCGCGCCTTTTGCCGCCTGCTCTGCAACAGCCCTTTCATGCCCAAGCAGCCCGTCTATGGCGGCAACAACTGGTACTACGCCTACGGGAACAGCGCGCACGAGCAGATTCTGGACGACGCGCGGCTGATGGCGTCCGTCGCGCCCGGCGGCGACAACCGGCCCTTCATGGTCATAGACGACGGCTGGCAGATCAACGGCCCGACTGTCAGCGGCGGCCCCTGGCGCTATTCCAATGCCCGGTTCCCCGACATGGAGCGCCTGGCGGCAGAGATGAAGGGCCTCGGCGTCCGCCCCGGCCTCTGGGTACGCCCGCTGACGACGACCGAGCGCCTGCCCGGCCACTGGTTCCAGCGCCCCGGCGTCCTCGACCCCAGCGTTCCCAACGTGCTGGACCTCGTGCGCGTCGACATCGCCCGCTGCGCCGGCTGGGGCTACGAGCTGATCAAGCACGACTTTTCCACCTTTGACATCCTCCAGGGGCGCTGGGGCTTCGACATGGGCGGGGCGATCACCCCGGACGGCTGGCGCTTCGCCGACCGCACGAAGACGACGGCGGAGATCATCCTGGGCCTCTACCGGGCCATCCGCGAAGCGGCTGGCGACGCCCTGCTCCTCGGCTGCAACACCGTTGGTCATCTGGCGGCGGGACTGGTCGAGATTCAACGGACGGGCGACGACACCAGCGGGCGCGACTGGAACCGGACGCGCAAGATGGGCATCAATACGCTGGCCTTTCGGATGCCCCAGCATGAGGCGTTTTTCGCCGCCGACGCCGACTGCGTGGGGCTGACCGCAGACATCCCCTGGGCGCTGAACGCGCAGTGGCTGGACCTGCTCGCCCGCAGCGGCACGCCCTTGTTCGTTTCCGCCGCCCGCGAGGCCGTCGGCCCCGCCCAGGAAAGGGCATTGCGCGCCGCCTTCGCCCTGGCGTCTCAGCCCCGACCCGCAGGGGAGCCTCTGGACTGGCTGGACACCACCTGCCCCGCCCGCTGGCGGCTGGACGGGGAAGATGCCGAGTACGACTGGTATGAGGAGAAAGTCGCTGCGGCCGTCGTGCCTTGAGGCGTCCCGGCACTGGAAGTGCCGGTCTATTCAGGAGTGGAAGTGCCTCCGGCACTGAGGAACAGCATTCGGAGACGTGTCTTTAGTCGCGGAGCGACTTTTCTCGCTGGAATAGACCGGCATTTCAATGCCGGTTCCCGTCTCGAAAGAAGCCGATGCCCGAAAAAATTAAAGCCTTTCTCACCAGCGACAGCCCCGCACTGCTGGAACAGATACGCGCCCACGCAGGCCGCGTGGAGATCGTCACGCCCGCCCAGATCGAGGCGCAGCCCGATCTGCTGGGACAAGTCGAGATCGCCTACGGCTGGCTCAGTAGGGACCAGATCGCGCGGGCGGCCAATCTGCGCTGGCTCCAGACCGGCGGCGCGGGGGTCGAAGGATTGCTCACGCCCCCCGTGCGGGCCGGCGACCTAATTCTCACCAACGCGCGCGGCGTCGGGGCGGCCCCGATCACGGAGCATATGTTTGGGATGCTGCTCATGGAAACGCGCCGCCTGGCCCAAGCTTGGGACCGGCAAAAGACGCACCAGTGGAACGGGGACGGCCTGGGCGACCATGTGGGCCTGCTTTGGGGCAAGACATTGGGCGTGCTGGGGGTGGGCGCCATCGGCGGCCACAGCGCCGAGGTGGGCAAAGCCTTCGGGATGCGCGTCGTCGGCCTGCGGCGCGGCGGCGGGCCGCACCCCGCTGTGGAGCGGATGTACACGCCGGACCAACGCCGGGAGTTCCTGGCCGAGTGCGACGTGGTGATGAACACCCTGCCCTTGACCGACGCCACGCGCGGCTTTTTGGGTCGTGACGAGTTCGCCGTCCTAAAGGCGGGTGCAATTCTCATCAACACCGGGCGCGGCGCGACCGTGGACACGGACGCCCTCCTGGACGCCCTCCGCTCCGGCCATCTGGGCGCGGCGCTGCTGGACGTGACCGACCCGGAGCCGCTGCCCCCTGATCACCCGCTCTGGACGACGGAGAACGTCTATCTCACGCCCCACTACAGCGGCAGCCGGCCCGACTATGGAGAACGCGCCGACGCCATCTTCCTGGACAACCTGCGCCGCTACCTCGCCGGGGAGCCGCTGGTCAATGTTGTGGACAAGCGCGAAGGGTATTGATAAACGCCGCTCTCTGTTCCGCGTAACGGGTCTTTTGGCAAGTCAAACCCGCTACAGTTGGGCTTCTTATTTGCCAACAATAGCTACCAGAGAGGGTATGCCCTCCCTGTTCGCTCCATAACGCCGGGAAGTGATGAATGCGCGAGCTGCCGCGAAAAGCACAGAGGTTCTTGGCACTGGTCTATTTGATCGGGCTGCTGATTGTCATCAGTCAGGTCCTGTCGGTGTTCGGCCATCGCTTGGCTCCAGGCACGCAGCCCTGGGAGATTCTCCTGTTCCTGGCCCTGGCGGCGCTGGCCGGCGGCAAGAAAGTTTATCTGCTCCGCAGCAAAGTTTACAAGGCGGCGGGAAACATGTCGCTGCTGTTCCCCATTGTCTTCGCGGCGATTCTGCGGCTGGGGCCGGGCGCGGGAATGCTCGTCCTGGCGGCCGGCTGTGTCACGGCGGGGCTGTTCCCTAAACGCCAGGCGCTCCACCAGATTCTGTTCAATGAGGCGCTGGGATTTATCCAGGTCTTTTGCTCCGGGTTTGTCTTTCTCTGGCTGAATGAGGGCACGCTCAAGCTTTCGCTGATTAACTCCTTCCCCGGCGTCGTCGCCGCCTGCCTCGTCTACTTCGCGATCAACTCAGGTGGAGTCGCCACGATCATCGCGCTCTGCACCGATCAGAGGCCCGTCGAGGTCTGGAAGCAGACTTTTTTGTGGACCGCGCCGAGCTACTTCGCAGGGGCCGGCATCAGCGCCGTCGCCCTCTTTATATTCGGCAGCCGGCTCGGTATCGCCGTCGTGTTCGTTTCGCCTGTGGCCTATCTGATCCACCAGTCGTATGCGACCTATACGAGTCGGGCCGAGGAGAAGCAGCAGCACATCAACGACCTGCAAGCCAGTCAGGCCCATCTCGCCGACCTGTACCTTGCCACGATCAAAAGCCTCGCGCTCGCCATTGACGCCAAAGACCAGTACACGCACCAGCACATCCTGCGCGTCCAGCGTTACGCCGTCGCGACCGGCAAGCAGATGGGGCTGGAAGGCAACGACCTGGAAGGGCTGACGACGGGGGCGCTCCTGCACGACATCGGCAAGCTCGGGGTTCCGGAAAGCGTGCTGCTCAAGCCGGGCCGCCTGACCAGCGAAGAGTTCGAGAAGGTGAAGAAACACCCGGAGATTGGTGCGGCTATCCTCGGCCCCGTGGATTTTCCCTGGCCGGTCCTGCCCGTGGTTCGCTCCCACCATGAGAGATGGGATGGCACGGGTTACCCGGACGGCTTGAAGGGTGAGGATATTCCCCTGACCGCGCGGATTCTGGCGGTCGCCGATGTCTACGACGCCCTCACGTCCACGCGCTCGTATCGAACGGCTTGGACCCACGAGCGCGCGCTGGAAACCATCATGCAGGATGCCGGCACCCATCTGGATCCAAGCGTTGTGGCCGCCTTTTTGGCGATCATTGACACGGTGGTCGCCGAACTGGTGCAGGAAACCGAGGCGCAGGGCAATAGCCCGTCGGATGGGGCCGAAGACACCACCATCCGTGCCAAGCAAGCGGCCCAGGCTATTTATCGCGCGTCTTCGGAACTGTGGGCGCTCTACGAGGTCGTGCAAACGCTGTCCTCAAGTCTGGGTCTTCAAGAGACACTGGAAATCCTCGGTCGCAAAATGGAAGCGATCTTGCCGGGCACGACCTGCTTGTTCCTGCTGAAAGAAGAAGGTGAAGACATGATGGTCGTGCGCACGGCCGTGGGTGTCAACCGCGACTTCTTTGCAAATGCCCGCACCTTGAGCGCCGACAGCCAATCCCTGAGCGTCGCGGCTCGCCGAGAAACCTACATGGGCGACTACGATGTGGATGATCTCCTGCCGGCCGGCTCCTCCGTGGCTTTTTGGGAGATGCTCCGTTCCGCCTTGATCGTGCCGATCGTCCATCAGGGCGAGGTGCTGGGGACGATCAACCTGTACCATGCCCAGCCGGAGGCATTTAGCGCCCATGACCGCCATCTGCTGGAAACCATCGCCGAACGGGCCGCGATGGCCCTGTATAACGGCATTCTCTTTGATCGCACCCGCAGCCGCGCCCTGACGGATCCGCTGACGGGGCTGTTCAACGTGCGTTACTTGACGGAACATGTCGAGGAGCATTGCCGGCAGGAGAATGCTCACGCGGAGCCGTTTGCGCTGCTGTGTCTGGACTTGGACAGCTTCAAGCCGATTAACGACAATTTCGGACATCAAAAGGGCGATCAAGTGCTGCGCGATCTCAGCGCGCTGTTTCGGGCGACCGTGCGTGAGACCGACATCGTGGCCCGCTACGGCGGGGATGAATTCCTGATCGTGCTGAACAGGACCGGCCCGGAACAGGCGGAAGCGATGGCGCAGCGGCTCCAGGAGGCTGTCCTCGGCTACGACCCCGGCCTGTTCCATGAACGCCTGGGCAACCTCTCCCTGGGCGTCAGCATCGGCTTCGGCTGCTTCCCCCAGGATGGCCTGGACTGCGCCGCGCTGCTCTCTGCCGCCGATCTGCAAATGTACCACAACAAGACGGAGCGCAAGCTGGGTATCCTGGCCGGCCGCGACCACTTCCCCGCCGGCGACCGTTCTTCGGAAACCCCGCCGGCGATCCTGCTCGGCAAAGTCACCTAAAGTTTACCGAGAGAGCCGTAAGGCCCCCTGCTTTAGCTATGGGGATATAAGGCTCAACGTCTTTCCGAAGTCCCTGCTCCGTCAGGGCGAAGACGTTCTCTTTGGCATTGCGAATTCCTGTTCGCATTGGGTATAATAGACCCAATCCCGAGCCAATTCAGAGCAAGATACTTAAGCGGTTGCAGAGTCAAATCGTCAATCCTCTCTGCGTAAAATCTTGCAGGTCGCTCCGTAAATCATTTTCTGCCAACAATCACGTTGCTTTCAACGCAGCAGCTTGAGCGCAGAAATCACATTGGGGTGACACTCCCCAGCCATAAAAATCAAAGATTAAATGGCGGGGCTTCTTGCTTCAACGACAGTTCTTGCTATCCTGCGTAAACAGGGAGTAGAGGAACCATCTCCGCAAGCGTTTCGGAGGGCAAGC
>JAABUU010000204.1_pt1 | contig 144822 bp, 156 predicted proteins | sample 5559301 | NCBI WGS metagenome assembly JAABUU01 (sample SAMN10711884, study PRJNA513360) | rock metagenome | isolation source: Antarctica rocks | place: Antarctica: Victoria Land, Richard Nunatak white | reverse complement strand
ACTACTAGGGGGGCGGTCACCCAGCGCAGTGAGCCTCCCCAACCCCGATTACTAGGTCAAACCTGCAGATTTTTCGATTATTTTGAAAGCATTGAATTCGACTCAATCAGAGCTACAATTATGCCTCCCAAAGTATGTGAGATAGTCAGCGCGCAGAAATTGATTCGGGCGGGGGAAGGTGGTTGGCAGCTGGGCGATCGAGCGGCCAAAACCGTCAATATCCCCCATCGCAGTTGCCGGGTCAAACCTTCATATTTTCGGATTATTTTTGAAGCGTTGAAGTCGCCTGAGTCGGCTCTACAATTGTTGTCATAGAAAGTATCGAGCTCGAGCACGTCTAGTAGGAATTCGGGGCAGGTGACGGATTGACCGGGGGGCAGGTGACGGATCGACGTGCCAAGGCGATCGCCGCCGGGGTCGATGGGAGCGTCACCTGCCCAGGTGACGGTCGGGAATAAGAGGTAGATTCTTGCTGTAGTAGATCATTGAATGCAATGTTTCTTCGTCGTCGTACTGAGAAAGTATGTCATCGTTGACGTAGTCGAATGAGTCTGTTTCAAGAATAGTCTTTCTATTCTGATCAAAATGACGAAGAATAGAGACTTCAGTCATTCGTTTCTTCATATGATCAAAGATCGTTTGACAAGCTTGATTTCATTCAAATATCATCTCTTTTTGAGTTAGTCAAATCAGAGAACGAACAATCTTCGAAAAGTTCTTTATAAAACGTCGATAGAAGTTGCAGAAGTCGACGAAGAACTGCATCTGAGTGAGATTTGTAGAAGTAGATCATTCGACTACTGCTTGTACTTTTCTGAAATTCATCTTTAGTTCTTCGATGAATAGCAATAGTTTCAGAAAGAAGATCTTCTGAACGTGAAACTTGCATTTGTTTATATTCATCTGTAGATCAATCTCTCGTAGTCTATGTAGAACTAGTCGTACGTGTTTCTTATGTTTCTTCAGTGTTTTGCTGTAGATGATAATGTCATCTAGATAAATCTGACAAAACTGATGTAGATAATCAAACAGCACGTCGTTCATATAGTGTTGATAGAAAGTCGAGTCGTTGATTAATTTGAAAGGCATCACGTGATATTTGTAGAAGTCAAAAGAGATAATAAAGATAGTCAAATCTTCGCTATTCGAATGCATGCGTAGTTTGTTGAAGATGACTATTATATTCAATTGAATCAGATACTTGCTATCTTGAATACGAGCGAGAGTTTCGTCTATTAAGAATAGAGAGTAGCGATTTTGTTTAATCAAAGCATTGAGCTTTCTATAATCGACGCAGAAACGCAGACTATCGTCTTTCTTTTTGATGAATAGTATGAGCGAAGCGTATGAGATCGAGCTGAAAGATATAAAGCTCTTATTCAGATGTTCAATCAGATAATTCTTCATCTTTTGAAGCTTGTAGTCAGACATATGATAGAGACGACTTCGAGAAGACATTCTCTCGTCTGTCAACTCGATTTTGTGATCGTAGAAACGATGAGAGAGTAGTTGATCAGTCATAGCTCGATCAAACACGTCTAGATAGTCATGATATTTCGAAGAAAGCTTAGCTTTGACTTCTTTCAAGATCTCTTCGTGTGAAAGCTCTTGTAGATCTACATCTTCGAATTTATTTCTAGCTGTTTTTAGAAGTCGATCGATTTTCGTGACGATGATCGCGAAAGTAGTCACATTCAATCATTTGACTAGTGATCTATATGCTGCAGTCTCTATCATTGCTATGTTCATTGAATCGAAAGACGAAGCGAAGTTGACTGAATTAGATGATTTCACGATTTTACTGAATGAAGATGACTTCTCGCTGAGTCGAGTGATGACAGAAGAGATAGATCTCTTTAGTATTTGAGTAGAAATCAAACTCTTCTGTTCTATCGCGATTTTCTTGATGACAGAAAGAGAAATCAAGCTAGCATCAATATGAGTCTTTGAATCAGAAAATTGAAGACGATCGTTTCTCATATCAATCGTTATCTCGATCTTATTCATTCATGTTTTTTCAAGAATCATCTGATGCTGATTCAATCGAGTAATCAGCATAGAGACGAAACGTTTCATATGATCTTGAACAGTCAGATTCGAATAAATTGCATGAGTAATGAGCTTTTTTGCATAATGATCATCGAATCTTCTTATTGACTTGAGCTTGATTAAAGATAACGATTCAATTTGCAAATGATCACAAACATTCTGCGCGATTAATTCATCAATGAACGAATAGTCAGCTGCTTCAGTGTCAATCAATGACTTTAATGAGTAACTAATTTCATTGCTAGATAGTACACATTCAGTAGTCAAAGATTTCAAGACAAAGAAGTCATTTGAGCTGCTCGTTGTTGAAGAAATTAACACATCTTTCATCGCGTCTTTGATGAAAGTCACTAGTTTTTTGTCTCATTCTTCGATTTCTCTGTAAATAATTTCTTCTCTTCTTTCGACATGACGATCTCATTGAGACGAGAGATGAATGCACGAGATGTCGAAGTACTAGCCTTCAGCTGAGAACAGTTCTTTGAAAGATGATTCGATACTTTGCAGTTGAAGCAGATGATTGACATTCTTGATCGTTCAGATTCGAAGGTGAAAAAAGTAGCGAGTTGAACATAGCTAGTAGTCGAGGCTGAAGCTGATGTCAACGAAGAAACAAAACATTTTTTCGAAGCTGCTATTGATTTGACTGTTCATTGCTCATCACGTAGCTGATAATTGACTCGTTGTTTGTTATTCACATCTTGAAGAAAGATCTTGAGCTTATTAAGTGAGCTAAACTCTATGAGGCAAACTGACAACGCGTTCTGAAGACGATTGTTGATTTTATTCTGAATGTTGTTCATCAGAATGATATCGTCGTAGTTCAGAAAGCTGAATATTCTAGTGAATTCTGAATAGAAAGAGCTGAAAGGCTTGTTGAGCTGCTTCAGAGCAACGTACTTGCAACGACACTTTCGAATCAGATTTTGATCTTCGTAAATTTCTTTCAGATGTTTCAGTAGCTCTGATAGTGATTGATAGAGTGAGAAAGCATCAACATGACGCTTTGTATAGATTTGCTGATCAGCATTGTCTTCTAGTCTGAAAATCACATAGACAATACGAATCTTTTCAATAGAGTAATGATTCGCGTTGACATCGAGCTTGTCAGCTATTTTGATGTTTCATGTCTTTCAGGTAAAATCATCTGTTTCGATGAAAATAAGTGAATTCGAAAGCTTGACGAACTTGTGATGATCGTTTTCATTATCGAATAGAGTGAATGATTCTTGTGAGCTTCGAAGACGTTGATCGACTTCAGAGATCGATGAGATCTCTTTCTGATTGACTCGATGCTCGACTGACTGAGTCTCTTGACGAGACATAGATCGATCAGCTTGACGTTGTTTCGCTCTGAAGTTCAAGCGCTCGCCTTGTAGCTGATGAATCTTTTTCTCTAGCTCATCATTCTTATCAAAAGCGACTTCTAGTTGTTTCACTCTCTTTTTGTGATCTTCTTGTATGAGAAGTCAGTGTTCATTGAGTTGTAGAGTCAAGTCACGCTGACTTCAAAGCTCGTTCAGCATATTGATGACTTCGTTGAGTTGATTGCTGACTCAATGAAACAGTTGTTCTTCGATGTTTATGTTTCATGCAATGACAGCTTTCTCAGCTTCGACTGAAGCATCGATGAGTAGAAGTGAAACTCTTCTATTGACAGTGCTTCTGAGCAGACGATTTGTTCGAAACTCAACTGACTTGACGTCACGTGTCATGATGAGAGAAGGTAGAAGTTGTTGAGATAAAGATAGATGAGAAATTGATGTTTTGAATTGATGTTTTTTGATGAGTGAAAATTCAAAGAATCTCTTGTGAATTTCAGATAATAATTGAATGCTTTATTTGAAGAATTTCTTGCGAATAGACTGATGAAAATGAGTGTAGAATCAAAGAATCTCTTGCGATCTAAAATGATGATGCAAATTTGAAGAATTTCTTGCAAATTTTTCTTACTGAATAGATTGTTTCATATCATCTATTCGTCGATAGCAGAGTAGTAGATGATGAGCATTTATCTAATGTTAGAGATCAATCTAGAGCGAGTCATAGAGATGTCATTTAACTAATAGATAAATGCTAAGAAAGAAAGATAGCTACAGAAAAGAAGCTGACTACACATATGTGTTTCTCAGTCGACGCTAGACTCAATAGAGACTAGTCAAGATGATGAAGTGAGAATAGATCTGACAAGACTAGAAGACTGAGTCTGACAAGACTAGAATCATAACACATTCAAAGAAATAATTTTTTTGAATCAGCTTTATCATGAGTTGAGTAATCTTTGAAAAGTTCTTTATGAATCATTGATAGAAATTGCAAAAATCAATGAAAATCTGCACATGAGTTAATGATCGAGATACTTCTCAGTTTCAAATCATATCTACTTTTCAAGAATTCATTTGCAAATCATTGATGAATATCAATAGTTCAAGAAATGAGATTTTCTGAATCTCAAATTTGCACTTGTCAATGTTTATTTGTAAATCAACTTCACGAAGCTTTTCTAGCACTTCTTTCACATGAATTCTATGTTCTTTCAATGTTTTACTATAAATGAGAATATCATTCAAGTATGTCTGACAGAATTTATGCAGACAGTTGAATAATACATCATTGATATAATGTTGAAAGAAAGCAGATTCATTGATTAATTCAAAGAGCATTACTTTATACTTGTAGATGTTGAAGAAAGTAATAAAAGTAGTTAAATCTTCGCTTTCTGAACTCATACACAGTTTATTAAACGTGATGATAATGTTGAATCAAGTCAGATACTTACTGTCTTGAATTTAAGCTAATACTTCATTTATTAAGAATATTGAATAATGATTTCTTTTGATCAGAGCATTCAGTTTTCAATAGTTCATACAAAAGCGAAGATTATCATCTTTCTTTTCAATAAACAGTATTAATGAAGCAAAAGAAGCTTTGCTGAATGTGATAAACTTCTTCTTCAAATTTTCTTTTAAATACTCTTTAATCTTTTGCAACTTGTAACTCAATATGAAATACAATTGACTTCTAGAAAGTTAACTCTCTTCTTCTAATTCAATCTTATGATCATATGATCAATGCAAGAGCAACTGCATTATCTTTTCTTTATTAAAAACATTCAGAAAGTCATGATAAATTATTAAAAGTTTCTTCTTCAGTTCATTTAATGACATGATAAAGATCATTTTATTCAGTTTCGCGAAATCTTCAACTGAGCTAAACACTTTGTTGATTTCACTAATGATCAAAAAGAAGATCTTGATCTTCTTATTCTTGACTAGAGTTTGATATACAACGACTTTGATCATGATAATATTGATGAGTTTCTTTGTCTCAGTTAACTGAAATAAGCAAAGTTGATTGAGATCAACTTGAATTCTTTGCTTTGCTATGAGAGCAGATTCAATGAATCTATTCACGAATTTCTGATTCATGAATCTCTTCAAGATGATTGTTGATGTAACAATTAAGTTCAAGTTCTTTTATTTCATTTTGCAAATCTTATTTAATTCAGATTTGTGAAATGCTGATTGACTGCTTACTTTTGAAACAACAGATTTCAATGTTCAAATCTTCAATGATGATATTAATTAATCATTTGCAAAATTTATCAACATTTGATTTCTTTTCAATCAAAGATTTTCAATGATTATCTTATGTTGATCTAAATGAGTTATCAATAAAAATATTATTTCATTCTTATGTTCTTGTATCATGATTAATGTATACAAAGCGTGTGTAATTGACTTTTGATCAAAGATTTCATCATACAATCAAATCAACTTTGATTTTGACAGTAATATTAACTGAATATCAAAGTGTTCACATAGCTTTGACATCAAAGATTCATCAATGAAAGTCATGTTAGTGACTTCAGTATTTATTAAAGCAACAATCTGAATATCTTTTCTAGATTATTCAAGATGACATCAACAATGAACAACTTGAAATCAAATGAATTGTCAGACATGCTGATGAAGCAGAATATGAGTATATCACTTTCAGTCACTACTTTGACGAAAGTAAGTCGTTTTTCAAATTCGCTGCAATTTTGTGCATCTGAGCTGACTTGAGACAATCATATGCTTTATGTTCTGATTTCTTGCATTTGAAGCAAAGTTCTTTTTTAAACAACTTCTCTTTAGCAAAATTAACGTTCAATAATTTAAGTTTCTTTCATGCAAAGATTGAAGCTGAGATTGCAGTAATGATCATCATCAAGATGTTAATGATAAAGTAAGTAACTTGAGTCATTAATGTCTTGAGAGCTGATTGAGCATTCAATTTCGTCAATTGAACATTAACTTGCATGCAGATGTTAACAAATTTGTTCAAATTCATAGTTTGTTTATTGATTATAACTTGCTGAAGATCTGAGCTAATTTTATGTTGAAAATCATTTAATAAAGTTTCATTATTATATTTTAGTTTTGCACTAAGTTTCTGAAATTTCATTCAAAATTCATGAAAGAAGATCTTGTTTTTATACAGCTTCAAGAACTGTCATTGAGTTGTATGATGTTAATTGAGATTATCATACATTTTATTTATGATCGACAGTATTTCTTCTGCTTCAAGAAATGAGTTCATGATCATGTTTTTCATTCTGAGTGCTATGTGTTTGATCATCGTTTCACTGATTCAACTTTTCACATATGCAATCTTCATTTCTTTGATAGAAAAATGATTCTTGTTCATCTTCAGCTTGTTTCATATTCAAGACAATTAATTATTCATATTTTGCTTTGAATCTTCAAACAAAGATGAGTCAGATAGCTTGATTAACTTCAAGAATCAATCTTTCAAAATCAAAGTGTTTAATTAACTTGATGTTGCTTTTAAATGATGTATAATCACGTTCTTTTTCTTCATTTCTTTCTGTAAATGTGTTTAAACAGCATTCAACATTATCTGTGTAACTTTCAACTCAATGTTGATAGTTTTCAATTCAATGTTGATTTTGTTGACATCATTCAACATCTGAATCATGTCATTGTAAATCTTGATTTTGATATCATGCTGTTGACATATGTACTTGATAAACGCAACGAGATCATCTGCTTCATAAGTGCTTATTCAAGCATTCAATTTAGTGCTGATGCTGATCTTGATCATTTCATGATTAAAGAGCAATGTGTTCGTGTTCTTTTCTTTGATATTCAATGATGCATTCATGTCTTCTTCTTCTGATGCTGTTTAATTCTGTGATAGAAGTGATTTTCTTTCAGCATTTCAAAGTTTGTAATGAGTCGTGCTCATTGATTCTGATTCTAATTCTGTGCTTTTAATCATTGTGTGAGTAGAAAATTGCTGATCAAAATTCAACTGAAATTACTAATTTCAATTCTAAAACAACATGTTCATGTTTTTCTGTTCTTCTGTTCTGACAACGAGCTTAATAAAGAGTTAATTTAGAACAACTCGTTTGTATTCTTCTGTTCTGTTCTAGAAATTTCTTGATTTCTAACAAGTTTTCTGAGTTCAATTTTCTGATTTCAATTCTGATTTAAGTTTGAGTGATGTAACTTGTTTTTATATCATTTACACATTGATAGCAAGATTAATGAACTTTGAACTAATGTTATGAGTTTGCATAAAGCGAATCATATGAGTGTATTTTAACTAGAAGTTCAAAGCTGAAGAAGAAAGAAGATGCAACATGTTGTAAGTTTTATTCACAAAGACATGTTAGATTACTAGTGTGTTAACATCAGCTTTATACTAGTTTATGATAGTCTGACATGATTTATGTTAGATTAACTTGACGTGCACAATTGCAACAGTAATGTTCAAAGACTGTGCTAGACTCAAAAGAAATGTGTTTGTGACATGAAAAGAAGATGATGTAAATGAACAAGATGTTGATGAAAGAAAAGAATGTTGAAAAAGAAAAAGAATGTTGAGTCATATCTGAGTCAAATCTGAGTCAGATCTAGATCAGATCTTGACTAAATCATTGACTAGCTTTAATCATTATGCAGAGTACTTGCTAGCATGCACTGCAAATTGATTAAAGCTTCAGTCTTATTGATCTTGATACACTTGTAACAATGATTATGAGCACAGCGAGTACAGATGTGTTAAGACATGAAAAAGAATTGTAAAAAGAGATAAAGATTGATATATATGTGTACAATGAAGATAATGACAGATTCAGATATGTACAAGTAAACAGATAAACAGGTGAAGAAAATTTCAATCGTTGATCAGATGATTTTCGATCATCTGATGTATGTACAACGACTTCAATGAACTGTAAAAATCAGAATGATAGTTGAAGCAAAAGGAAAAAGAAATGATGACAGTTTAAACGGGAAAAAACGACTTGCACGAGTCAACGCAGCGAAAAAACATAGTGCGACGTCGAAAAAGTTTTGATGTTGAGTCACGTGGTGGAACCCTTGGCAACCAACGATCAGAATAAGCCGCTATTCCAGTACTATATAGATAGGGCACTGAAACGCCGAAAGCGCCATCCCAAGATCCCAACCTTGGAGGCGTGACTCTTCGGCCCGAGTTGGCTACACAACTCACAGAACCGTCTCTATCGACCAAGCATAGCCGCTTGCTACGAGCAACAATCAAGGTAAACCCCTCACCCAGATCAGCCCTTGAACCAGTACAGCTTACGACGTGCAGACCTGTTCATCTACGGGGCATCTTCAGCTCATGCGAAGCGCCCTCCTCCTTTGTCGGTGCTGTGCAGATGACGATCTTTATGAGCATTTCCTCCGACGAACACCAGGCGACTGGTTCTCAAGAATACCGTCCAATCGCGCATACTACGATGAACTTACCTGCAGGAGCCTGCTTCGTGGCAAGAAAAGGCGGGAGCTGAAGACTCAAATGATACTGCTGCTTCGAATGGCAGGGCGACTTTGTGATTACGTTGCAATGAGCCAAGTAAGAAGTTCTCGGCGATGCAAAATCGAAGCCTTCTTGGAGAACTTTTTGGTATTTCGCACAACGAACCTGCTTCTCTACGCCAATTCGATCCGGCGAGACTCAGCACAGATTTGGCTCGATCCGTCCTTTTCCAGGGTTGCCCTAAAATGGCTCTGATGGATGTGAAGGAATGGAAAGTTGGTCTCATGCAGATCTTGCCCATTGATCCTCCGGCGCATGGCGTGAGTTCCAGGGAGCCCTGAATGGTCCGGCTCTAATTGAAAACTTAGGTCTCGCCCCCTATCTTTGGTATTCTGGAGCAGGCGCCTTTTGAGAAATGCGAGACAATCCGTATGATGAGGTGAGTACGGGCATTTCCCGAGACTTCCATATCTGACAAGCCGACAGCATGGTTCATTGTTGTCACTTCCCACACTTCGAGGAAGCAAGCAATTGCCAATCACTATTCCTTATTATGTGTCGAAGCATTCCCATAGGCACAAGATTTACCAAGCTCCTGCACGAGTGGGCAAGGTCTGCTGATGGCATCGACGCCTATTCGCTACTGCTCGCCATCCATCGGGACGCCTCAGCGCCTGATGAGCTTATGCTGAGCTTATCGGCGCTATCGTCGCTTCACAGTATACGCAGCAGCACTGAACCTGATGAGAGTGAACCGTCAGAGCCCGTACAGCTAATCGACGTTGACCACCTTCTGAACGGGTACAGAGCGATCCACAGCAGCCATGCTATTCTTCGAGATATGATGTGGTCCTTCTTTCGTGCTGTTCTACACGCACTGCAGGTGGATGGCTACCCACCTTATGTGCGATTTCTGAACTCTGCCCTTACTTCCGTGAGCTCCTCGGATCAGAACCATGATAGGATACGGGACCATTACTGGACGAAAAGGCTTCTTTCTTCGGTAAACCTTTGAAAGCATTGAATTCGACTGGTTCAAAGCTACAATTATGTCTCTCAAAGTATGTCAGATACTCATCATGCAGAAATCAATTCGAAACGAGAAAAGAGTGTCTGCTAGATGAGCAATCAACCAGCGCATTGAACCTTCCCAATCTCATTCATTAGATCAAATCTTCATATTCTTCAATTATTTTTGCAGCGTTGAATTCAGCTAATGTAGGGCTACAATTATGTCTCTCAAAGTATGTGAGGTAGTCAGCGCATCGAGGTTGATCCGGGCGGAGAATTCGATAGCAGGGAGAAAATCAACCCATTCGCCCCGCTGGTAGGGCTGACCACTGCCGGTAGGGCTGAACATAGGTGGGAACAGGTAGGCTTCGGGGGCATCAACATCCCCAACCTTCATTACTATGTCAAACCTTCATATTTTTGAATTATTTTTGAAGCGCTGCATTCAGCTGACTCAGAGCTACAATTATGTCTTTCAACGTATGTGAGATAGTCAGCGCGCAGGAATTGATCCGGGCGGGGGAAGATGCTAAGAGATGGGAGGGCCGAAGCAGCCTGCGCGGTAATATCCCCAACCCCATTTCCTCGATCAAATCTTCATATTTTTCCATTATTTTTGAAGCATTGAATTCAGCTGATTCAGGGCTACAATTATGACTTTCAAAGTATGTGGGGTAGTCAGCGCGCAGGAATTGATCCTGGCGGGGGAAGGTGCGGGCACCTGGGCGATCGAGCCGCCAAACCCGTCAATAGAATATCCCCCATCCCATTTGCTGAGTCAAATCTGCATATTTTTCGATTATATCTGAATCGTTGAAGTCGTCTCGGCCGGCTCGACATGTGACGGTCGGGAATAAGAGGTAGCTTTTGTTATGTTGGAAATAGACCGCGTGTTCCAACATGTTATGACGTTTTGTCCCCGCCCGAGGCCATCCACGGTCTGATGTTGGATCCACCGCCACCCTCGCTTCGAAGGCATATATCCACGGTGTTTCTGATTGGCTCTATCGCATAGAGGCTTCCGAGTGACAACGTCGACGACGATAGACATGGTCGATGAGATCACGTACTCACGAACGGAACAACAAGTTAAGCAGCTTGCGCTCATAACCTGTTGGAACATGAGGTCAAATGGGGGCATATTGACATTTTGCTTGTTGCTGTTCGGAGGCTCTCTAGGAGGTGGAAGGTGAAAACTCTACTAGCGGGCCCCAGCCCCACCAGCCCTATGAAGGCGGAGATTACCATCTCCCCTATTTCCAACAATCTCCGCTCGGGCATCATTGCCAGTTGGTTCTGTCGCCCGAGACGAGCAATAGCTGAAACGGCACAGCTTACGGAGTAATAGATTTTATCCTGTCAAAGCATCAGGGTCGTTTTCAACGGCATCTAAAATGCCGCAGCAGGGTCTTAGCTGCAGGCTTCGATCAGTCGTTGGCCCGTCTAAGCTGACTTCCAAGTCTCCCCCGAGACTACGCTCTATACATACAGGCCGCGAGTATGACCACTTGATCCCTGGCATGATCGCAATGCCTACAGGATCATGACTCGGAGTTCCACAGGGTAACCAGAAGCGAAGGAAGATGCTGATGAAATTAGTCATGGCATTGTACCTTGGACATTGCAGACCGTACTTGCCACAGCTGTGCTGCTTTCCTGAATAAGGTAGATGGATTTTCCTTCCCATTCTCGGCCGGGCCACTTCTTCTTGATCTTTCCTCTTTGCATAGCCTTGTCCCAGCAAGTATCAAGTATCAATACTACCGCGGAGCATCCATGATTCCCCACGCAGATTTTGCAGATGTGACTATGGCGGCCTATCGTCATCTGCACACAAACCTCATCTCCCCGCCACATTCGACTTGTTCGGAAGATGTTGACATGACGGCAAGAAACACTGGCTCCCCTGTTCCCCTTCCAAATGGTTTCCAGCCTCTGTCCTGTCTGCGATGTGCTCGCCGGAAGGTGGGCTGCGACCGACTGTATCCCTGTTCGAAATGCACCAAGAACAATGTCCTCTGCGAATTTCCCCAGCCAAGGACGGATAAGCGCAAAAGGAGAAAGACACCGTTGGCGTCTTCATCCGCCTTGTCGTCCTCAGCGTCGATCAACACGCTGTATACCAGACTCGACCGCTATGAGGAGATGCTCAAAGGCTTGGGCGTCGATGTCGAATCGATAGGTATCTCAAATTCCCCACGATCGCGAGGTGCTGCCGACTCTCCCAAGCGTGATGCAGGTGCAGGTGATACATATGCCCCTCGGCAGGAAACAATTGACAAGGCAACCAGCGGCCACTTGGTCGTAAATGGGAAACGAAGTCGTCATATCGAGATGGAAGCCAATGTATGGACCAAGGCAGGAGACGACGTGAGATACTTCACACTACCTCTGTCTCAGACGATCATACTAAAGGACTGACACCGACTTAGTTGAACGCCGGCACCTTCCTGCCCGGTTCGTCTGACGACGAAGATGACGAGATCGGATTTAGTACCAGTATTGAGCATAAGGCTGGGACCGGTGGGCTTGTCTTGGGGCTATTGCCTGGAACTGCCAGCGTGGAAGACCTTTACCCCCCGCAACAGCATTTCTCCAAATTGTGGCAAGTATATCTTTCCAACATCCAGCCCGTCACAATGATCCTCCACGCTCCGTCTACCAGCGTGGTATTGGCCGAAGCCGCCAAAGGCCACGGCCACGCTCCGACGGATGCAGAGGTACTCCTATTCGCGGTCATGGCATGTGCGCTCATATCCATCACCGATGCTGACTGCATGCGAACACTCGCCGAGAAGAGATCGACGCTCCTCTCAAGATACCGGCTAGGCTGCGAGCTAGCCCTGATCAACGCAAACTTCCTCATATCCTCTAACTTTGGTGTACTCCAGGCTTACGTGATTTATCTCGTGAGTTGAGCCTAATCGATTTTCCTCATCCATTGCTGAATCATACGTTAGTTCGCGGTAAGTTCAGAAGTCGATCCTCGTGAGCTGTGGAATATTACGGGTATTGCCAAACGGAACGCACAGCGACTGGGTTTGCATCAAGAGAAATCCGTAACAAGTCTGACTCCATTTGAGGTAGAGATGCGGCGCAGGCTGTGGTATCAAATCGTCATGTTCGATGCGATATCGGCGTCAATTGCGGGCTTACACGGACCCGAGTCCAACTACGATGTCACTGCTCCGAGTAACATCAACGACAGTGATTTGTCTCCAACTATGAAGGGGCCACCAAAAGTTCGTACAGGTGCTACGGATATGATATTTTGTAATTTGCGCTACAAAATCATAAAGTTCATGGACAAAGTCAATTGCGGGGGGAAGCCGGCGAGTACTTCAAGCGAGAGGTGGACTTCTACAGTCGATCAAAGTTACCGCGCCGAAAAGGGAAAGGTCATCGATGAGTTGGAGAAAGAGATAGAGCTCGATCTCCTCCGCTATTGCGATTCACTCAACCCGGTGCATTTCCTGACAGCCATTGTGGCTCGGCTAACTTTGTGCAAGTTGCGGTTTATGATGTTTCATCCCTCTCAATACAACAAGCACTTGAACGATTTCACCGCTGAAGACAGAGAGCTCGTGTTCTCGACAGCATTGAGGGTGCTCGAATACGAGAACAATGCGCATAGTCACTCGTCCGTCCAAGGCTTCCTCTGGCACATGCACCAAGATTTCCAGTCGTCATGCCTCGTACATATTCTTGAAGATCTTCGGACACGGCCGTATGGCGAGCAGGCCGAGAAGGCTTGGGAACAGATCCACATGTTGTACGAGCGCCGGCCCATCCTCTATCAGGGCCAAAAGCAAAAGCTTCCACTGTACACCGCGATCAACAAGATGATCGTCGAGGCTTGGCGAGTCCGCGAGATTCATGCTTCCGAATACGGCCAAGCGCTGGTGGTTCCTACATACATCACCATGCTGCGAGCACAAGAGCAACGCGCTGGATCGAAACTGCACGCCGCGAACTCACAGCCTCCCTCCACCGCCAATTCCTCACAGACGTCAAAATATCCGGCAGACGGCGGACCGCTCCACCCGGGCACCTTCGAGCAGGAAATGGCCAACTGGCCAGGGTGGCCCAACTTCAACATCACGTCCTCCAATCTGGGAAGCATGGATATGAACGTCTTCAACTCGATGCCTAGCCTCAATCCAGAAATACCCATGAGTCACAGCAGCGATCTCAGCCAGGCGCAGGACCTCCTCCTGCCTTTGGCCTGGACGGGACAATGCGGTGACAAGTCGTAGACAAGTATCAGTGGCTCCAGTGCCGAGCACATATTCGAAATGCAGAATCGGAGATCTTGCAACCAATGGTTAACGCTTACTCAGCCCTGGCGCGATAAATATATGCTAGACGGATTGCCCGAATGCGGAGAATCATCTTTGACAGTCTCACAAGGTCGTCTAGACTCTACATCGTCCGACAAGGGTCATTGAAAAATAAGAGCTCTAAAATTAAATCTGGTAGATTCTACTATACAACTACTAGACCCCATTACTACTAATTCTTGAATTCTGCATCTTCACTAAGCCCTTGTACACACCCCCCTTCCCCATCAACTCCCAATGGTTCCCAACCTCCACCACCCTCCCCCCCTCCAACACATAAATGACATCCGCGTTCTGAATCGTACTCAGCCGATGCGCCACCGCAATCGTTGTTCTCTGCCCCGCAGCTTTATTCAATGCGTCCTGCACCAGCCCTTCCAACTCCGAGTCCAGCGCCGCAGTCGCCTCGTCGAGAAGGAGGATCTTGGTGTTGCGGAGGAGGGCGCGCGCAATCGCGATCCGTTGCCGTTGGCCACCGCTCAGTAGCACGCCCTTGGACCCCAGCTCTGTGCCGAACCCGTTTCTGTATTTTATTTTAGCAAGATAAAATACATGAGAGCTTTTGAGGAGAATGATCTTACGGTAACGACGTGATGAAATCATAAATATTAGCATTTTGACAGGCCCGCACAATCTCCTCCTCGGAGACGCTCTCCACAGACCCCAAAACCAGATTTTCCCTGATCGTCCCCGAATACAGCGTCGGCTCCTGGCCCACGAGGGAGATCAAACCCCGGTAGCTATTCACGTCCAGCGTCGAGATGTCCTGGCCGTCCACCAGGATCTGCCCGGACGTGGGATCGAAAAACCGCTCAACCAGTGCGATGATCGTGCTCTTGCCACAACCACTCGGCCCCACGAGCGCAACGTACTGCCCGGGCTTGACGCTCATGCTGAAATCGTCAATGACGACGCAGCCCTTCCGGGACGAGTAATTGAAACTGACGTTGCGGAATTCGATTCCACCGCTGCAAGCTTCTTTCGAAATTATGGTGCCCGTCGTGTCCCAGCTGTCGATGTCCGGCCGACGGTCGAAGAGGGCCTTGAGGTCCCGGGCGGCGTCGATCGCTCTGCTCATTCCGGGCGCATACGAGAAAATCACACCAGCGGTTTGGGAGCCGGAGATGAGAGCCGCGAAGCAGATGAAGAACTGGAGGACGGTGTATTCGTGCGTCGAGATCAGGGTGCCGCCGTACCAGAACGCCAGCGCGGCGCAGAGGAAGGTGACGGACTGGGAGGCGGCGTACAGCGCCGAGGCTTGGAGGATGGAGTGGATCGACTTCTTGGATTGGCGCGACAGGATGGTGTTGTAGTGTTTCAGAACTCGAGCCTCCATTGTTAGTGACGCGACCGTTCGGATGGCAGAGGTGGCCTCGCCCGCATACGCTGCCGAGTCCTGGTGGGTCTTTTTGATTTTTTCCGCGAACAAGGTCAGCATGGCCAGGCGCACCCAGCCAAACCCAGCCACGAATGGGATGGTTGCCGTGCACACGAGAGCCAACTTCCATCCGATGATCAGCGAAAGTACGATTCCTCCCAGAATAGTGGCGAGGAACGTCACGAGCGCGCCTATCACCGGCCCACTCAGCCCGTTCAGATCAGTTGGTGCTGATGACAAGACGGACGTCAGAGCTCCGATCGAGTTCTGCTCTATGTCAAAAAATGCGACATCCTGGCGAAGGACATGTCGGAAACTCTGCTCTCGCGCACGGTGGGTCAATTTTTCGGTGGTGTAGGCAAAGCTGATCCCATGGCCCAGCCAGACTGCGAATGTCCCGAGGCCCATGGCGAGGTACATCAACGACCAAAAGTCTACTGTGTCCCGCAAGACTTGTACAGGAGTTAAAGACAAAGCACTGATGAGTTTGGCGAAGATTATAGACTGGCTATCGAATAGTTAGCTTCGGCATAACACTTGGATTGGTTTCATAGCGTACGCAGGAACACTTAGACCTGCGAAAATAGCTAGAACGGTTGCGGCGAGAATAAGAACAAATTCCGGTCGACTTAGTTTCCCAATCAGTATCAAAGCAATGGACAAATTGCTCCAAGAGAATGAGGTTTTCTTTTTTTGAGCGGGCTTCGATGAGGCAGTAGTTGACGCTCTTCGCGGTTGGTTGAAAGATATATCTTCCGCCTTCTCAATTGACAAGTGACGGTCGAAGATACTTCCTTTCTCTGAGAACTCATCAATACTCGATTCCATCCCGCTTACATCAGCGGTAATTTCTCTCTCGGTAGCCTGGTTAAAACCCTGTTGTTTGTCCACGAGCTCTGAATAGCGGCCATGTTGTGCCATCAAAGCGTCATGCGTTCCTTGTTCGACAATCCGTCCATCTGCCATCACGACAATATTGTCTGCATCTCGAATTGTGGACAATCCATGTGCTATGACGATAGTAGTCCGGTTTTCCGCGGCTACAGCCAAGGCTTTCTGAACTGATCGTTCCGCCGTCACGTCCAGCGCGGATGTGGCCTCGTCAAGGAGTAAAATCTGAGGATTTTTGATTATTGCACGAGCAATACAGATGCGTTGTCTTTGACCTCCGGATAATTGCGTGCCTTTCTCGCCGACTACTGTTTGGTAGCCTTGAGGTAAGCTCGAAATGAAACTGTGTGCATTGGCTTTCATTGCTACTTCTTCCACGAGAGCCTCGAGCTCACCGGCCACGGAAGAAGTCGCCTTGCCCTCAAGGCCGTAGATGATGTTTTCGAATATCGTCGTGTTGAACAGCTTTGGTTCTTGTTCGACTAGTGATATTTGACTACGTAGCCAGTTCAGATTGAGTGTCTGGATATTGTGGTTGCCGAGTACTTGAAACATATACATTAGCTCAGACTTGAATTTCACGCGCAGGAACCACACACATACATATTTCGCCTTTTGTTGGTTGATAGAATCTTTCGATCAGCCCAATGATGCTGCTTTTCCCACATCCGGAGGCTCCCACAATCGCTGTTGTCTTGGACGCTGGAATGACAAGATTGAGTTCTTTCAGAGCTGTGATCTCACGTCGAGATGGGTAGATTAGCTGTACATCCCGGAACGAGAGGTCAGAGTTGGCATTCTCGAGACATCTTCCTTCCTCGGAAAACGGATCTTGTGGTGACTTTCGTGCAATCGATTCCAGGATCGCGGTTGCGCTTGCTATGCTGGAAACAAAAGCTCTCGCATTCGGGGCCACCCTTCCAACAGCCCAGGAACCAATAACAATGGCCAAAGTCGAAGTTGTGACGCCCGAGACACTCATTTCTCCATCGGCAAGCAGCCGAGATCCTTCCCAGAATGAGAGGCCGTAGCTGAGATAGGGGACTGCGTTGACCGCGCCAATCATGATAGCAGTGATGACGCCGGCCTTGAAACCCGGCCGCTGGGCGCGCTGGAGATACCTGTCGTATCGCTGAATCATGCCTTCTTGAATCCCAAATGCAGTGACATGTCTAATGGAACCAATCGCTTCTTCTGCAACACTCGCCCCGCTACTATAACAGGCCAACGATTCCTTGGTCCATTTGACAGGCAATGCAACACCCACAGCACTCGTGACAGTTAGTACAATCACGGTGGAAGTGAGAACAAGTGCAAGCTTCCAATACTCAGCAAATGTAATGATGAACGCAGAGATGAAGGTGGCGGCGGCCGTCAAGCTGACCGAAAGATTACCAGTTATCCCTTCTTGAATAAGAGTGATGTCGGAAGTAATACGGGTCGTTAGTTCTCCCGCGCCCAAGGTGTCGAAGAAAGCCATGTTCTGCCTAATAATCGTTCTGAGGTATGCTTTCCTCAAGTTCCTAGTAATGCGCTCCCCAGTATAATAGAACCCTACGGTTGTGATGTACACCGACACGAACATTCCAATCGCGAGGTACACAAAGTACAAAGTAAACCTCGAAATATCCGATCTGAGGCTCGAACCGGATATGGTGCCATTTTGGAAACCGTCGAAGGACCCGACAAGTTGACCATATAAAATCTACTTCGTTGTTGACACTTAGTGGTTGTTGACAGAGAGCGAACATGGACGGGCGCGCCTACGCTCAAAAGAGGATTGAGCCCTCCCGCAACAATCGCAGCAACACAACTGATCGCGATGATCGCGAGGTCAAGCGGCGTCGCAAAGCTGAAGACAGTCCTGGCTCCTTTGCTTGTTGGTAGGCCGTTCAGCTGATGGTCCAGAATTTCGTTTTGATTTTCATCCAGGTGAATTTCTGAGCTGTGCTGCTTTGCGGATTGATGACTCATCTTGTTTGACATACGATCGAGGACTTCTTGTCGTATAACCTTTACGCATGTATCCTCCGTGTATGCTCGAAGGAATGTCGCTCTTAGCTTCCCATCGCAAAAGTCCTTCTAGACGCCCCTGTGAGCTATATGACGTTGGACATGTATCTTCACAGTGGCGATGTTTACCTCGTACTCCGCACGGGGGCTCCGAGACACTGTAAGATCCGCTTTGCAGGGAGCTCGGAAACTCCGAAACGTCCGCTCTATATGGTAGGTATAGCGATGAAGTACTCGTGTTCCATCCGGAACATAAGCGCGGGTCTGATGCCCGAGTTCTCAGCATAGATGGCGAATACTAACCGGAGCCGACCATTTGACTAAACCCAGTGCTATTGCTTAGGGCGGTATAGGGCCCTCTTGCCACGACATCGAGTGTAGAAGAACAAAAGGCAGATATCATTCACGTCGTCTGGTAACAGTAAACGAGAAATCTGTTTACCATGCCTCTACTGATACCCCGTCCACAGTTAGCTCGACGTCTTCATGTCTTTTCAACAATTCAGCGATGCTCCTACAGTATGATGGAACAGACCCTTCACACATATTCAACTTCTTACTTCGATTTAGGTACTGCCTCTGATGTGTTTCTCCCAGGCGCTCCTCCGGCCCCGGGACACAAGGCGTTCCCTTACGAGGGCTTGTACCAGTCTATCATCGATACAAAGAAATCTGATAAGTCATACCGCTATTTCCGCAGCATCACCCGACTACAGAACGAGTTCCCTTTTGCGGAATGCTCTAGGACAGGAAAAAAAATTAACGTTTGGTGCTCCAATGATTATGTACGTACCATGAATATGTGTAACGGATTATTCTAACGTTGTATGCAGCTCGCAATGGGCAGCAACCCTGCGGTACTAACAGCGATGCAAAATGCATTGCACACGTATGGGGCAAACTCCGGGGGATCACGAAACATCGCCGGGCATAGTCCCCTTGTGGAAGACTTAGAGGCGAGCATTGCGGAGCTACATAAAAAGCCTGCAGCCCTCTATTTTAGCTCAGGCTTTGCAGCAAACGAGGCGGCCCTTTCGACGCTGGGCTCCCAACTTCCTGGTTGTATCATCTTCTCAGACGAGCTTAATCATGCATCTATGATCGAAGGCATTCGGCATTCCGGTGCTAAGCGACATATCTGGAAACACAACGACGTGGGCAGGTTAGAAGCTTTGCTCGCATCATATCCCAAGGTGGTGCCGAAGATCATCGCATTCGAGTCGCTATATTCAATGTGTGGTGAGTACACACGTTAGCCTCCACAGTGCGGTGCCCGCTGATCTCACAGCACAGGCACGATTGCCCCTATTGCCGAAATCTGTGACCTTGCAGAAAAGTACGGGGCGTTGACGTTCATGGATGAGGCGCATGCAATCGGTCTTTATGGGCCTCGCGGAGCAGGAGTAGTAGAACACCTGGACTTCACCGCCCACCAGTCGAATCAATACAGTGGCAGAACTACCATGGACCGTGTAGACGTCATCTCCGGGTCTACCAGTAAAGGTCATGGCACAATGGGCGGCTACATTGCAAGCTCCAAACGTCTAATAGACATGATCCGCTCTGTTTCCCACGGGTTCATCTTCACAACGACTCAGTCGCCGGCCATCATGGCTGGCGCGCGCGCTGCCATTCAATATCAGATGCATAACATCGGAAGCCGGGTCGCGCTGCAGCGAAACGTCCTTGCTGTAAAGCGGAAGATGGCGCAGTTCGATCTGCCGGTCCTACCGAACCGGTCACACCTCGTGCCGATCATGGTTGGTGATGCCGAGCTCGCCCGTCGCGTCACCGATATTCTGTTCGACGAGTACAACATCTATGTGCAGTCCATTAATAGCCCCACTGTTGCCGTTGGTACGGAGCGGTTTCGCATAAACCCCACCGGCGCTCATGGACCTGCTCAGCAGGACGCTCTGGTCAAGGCTTTGGTGGAGATCTGGGCCTGTCTTGGCCTGCGCAAAGCATCTGACTGGCAACGTGCGGGAGCGTGGGGTAGAGAAGATTCCGCTTTAGGGCAGCTCTGGACGGATGAGCAGCTGGGCTTGACCACTAGGGTCGTTCACCACAAGCACTTCCCGATACCGGTTGAAGAAGGACTACGAGATACTTTGTCACCAAGTTAGTATAATGGTATATGGCGTATGGACGATGAAGCATGGTTTATAGAATAGATAAGAGTATCTCCTGGTAGTGGACGGCTCTACAAAAGGGGTCTCACCAAGGAGGCACTTGCAAGAATGCTATCTTATTGAGGATTCTGAGCTAAGAAGAGAAGGAGGAGAAGAAGAAGCTCCTCTTGTGATACAGGTGAAATACAGATAAAATACATGGTGGGCAGCTAAGCGAGAGCCGTAGTTCCGATTTGGAGTGGAGTGTGAAAGAAGATTGTTTCACGTGAGATTCCGCCAGTATTGTCTCAGGCAGTGGCAACGGTTTGAAGCACGAGTTCATAGGAAAGGAGTCTTTCCGAATTCGAGAGGTTGAAGTAAACGGCCCGTGCTGGACAGAACTCAATGAAAGTATGGGACGGAGGAAAGCTTCAATGTCTACGCCAAAGGGGTAGTGGTCAATGTCAATTGACATTTGTCAAAACTAAACAGCCCCGCGGATGACCGTGTATCCTCTGCTGCGCTGCAGAAAAGGGCATGGTGGGTGGTGATCAATGACTGTTGTCAGGGTAGGAAAACTAGGTAGTTCGGTGGAAAGGATACAAGAAGTCTCGAACTAGGCAGTCAAGGATATAGCGTTTTATATAAAATTGTCTATGGACAAGCCTCACCACGACAGACTGCTCAAGAAGTCATGTCTCATGAACAGGAGCAAATGAAAGCTCGCGTTTGTATCGCAAGAGTGCAGGATATACCCTTGTTGGCTTTCAACTCAGGAAATGGATTTCTTCCGCATCCAATATTTGATCATCCAATCCAGTTGACGCCATCCTCCGAACCCTCCAAGGGTAGAGCTTGTCACACAGCAGACTCAACTCAGCTCAACCAGTCAAGAAATTCTGGAGTGAAGTAGCTAAGGACAGCGTCGGCACCGGCACGGACAATGATCTCGGTCGATTCAAAAGCCATGGCCTTCAGATCAAAAACACCTGCAGCGGCAGCTGCATGAATCATGGCAAACTCGCCAGAAACCTGCATAGCAGCTACTGGCACGTTGGACAGCTGCTTGCCATCGCTTATGATGTCTGGGTAGGCCGGCTTGACCATAATCATATCGGCACCCTCCTGTAAATCGCGGGCCATGGCCTTACGAGCGAGTCCACGTGCCGGGGGAGGTAACAGATAACGCTTGCGATCCCCAAAAGCAGGCGTAGATGCAGCGGCCTCACGGAATGGCCCGTAAAGACAGCTGGCGTACTTGGCCGAATAGGACATGACTGCGACTTTGCTTTCGAGGCGAGCACTGATAAGCTTTAGCTTGGTTGCGCGAATCCGACCATCGCTCATATCCGATGGGGCCACACAGTGCACGCCGGCTTTAGCAAACGATAGAGCGATGTCCGATATACGCGCTACAGATGCCTCGTTGTCGACCGTACCGTCTTCAAAAAGCACGGCACAGTGTCCGTGGTCCGTGTACTCGCAAAGACTAACATCAGCGATTAGGTACAGTTCGGGAAAGGCCTTGCGAATGAGCGGGATGGCGGGCATGATAGGACCTTTGGAATTGTCTGCCACGGAGCCAGAGGCATCTTTCAGATCGGCGCGTGGCGGCGAGCCGAACAGAATGACCGAGTGCAGGCCCTTGGCGACAAGCGGTTTGAGAAAGAGTATCAGCTTGTTAACTCCTCGTCTGTACTGGTTTGGAAGACTTGTGATGGGCTCCTCAAAGTCTGGATCGGCCGACAAGAAAACGGGGTAGATGAACATAGACTGTATGCTTTCAATATATGTAGCATCAAGGAGGTTTAGGATAAGCTATGGGAAATTACCTTATGCAATTGTCTTTCGGCTTGCCACATGGCGGACACAGCGTGGTTATACCCACTCTTGAGCTGGCTGGTGATGGTGGCGGTGCCATCCCGAGGCCACTGAGCGTCGCCGGCAGTGGCTGAAGCCTGAAAGGTTGGCGCTGGTGCGGACATGATGAACAAATTTGGACGCTGGACATGGGCATGCGGACCTTTTGTATGGTGTCATGGTCCTGGTGGTCCCAATAGTCTTAATTGTGAGTATGATCACCGTCAACCAGAGGTGGAGTACGGAGTACGGAATCTCGGGTATGCCAAAGCCTGACTGCATTGAACGGAGTGTGGCGCAGCGGCTGACAGCTGTGCCCTTTCTCGGGCAATCCGAACTTCCAAAAGTCCGAACTCGAAAGCGGGTCGGTCCACCGCATGCAAAAACTCCCGGCCCTACTATTCGGTTTTGAGGAAAGTTGTAATAAACCTAGTGCACAACAAATAGTGCCTCCGTATGATATTTGTTGGTTATAGTTATACGTTGACCATCGAGTCCGAGCGATAGTTGGCATTTTCCTGAAAATTGTCAGATCCTGATTGCGAGCGAAAACTTGACCAAGGTGGGCATTACCACAGCCACCACGATATCATGTCGTCTGGTCTGGAATCTGCTGCTGAGGTTATTATCGTTGGTGCCGGATTGTCTGGCTTACAAGCCGCCCGCTCTCTCACAGAGGCAGGAATCACAACAGTGGTGCTCGAAGCACGTTCTCGCGTTGGCGGAAAAACTTTGAGCATTCCCAATAAAGACGTTGCTGGAGTCGCAGACCTGGGTGCAGAGTGGCTAAACGATGCCACTCAGCCACGAGTGTACCAACTCGCAGTGAAACTGGGACTCCAGTTCACTGAGGTCAAGGTACAGGGCGATTCCATCCTGCAAGGCCTTGACAAGGCATTGATCAGACATACTTACGGCGAGCAGCCTCCAGTAAGTTGTGGGTCTCTCAAGCAGGAGGTCTCAAGCTGATTTCGCAGCTTCCTGATGGCGCAGGCGAGGTGGTCAACCGAATGAAAGAACTCTTCGAGGAGGAGTACAGCAAAATAGACCTCGAAACGTTCGACAACTTGCCATATGATGAAGTTACACTCGACCAGTTTGTTCGCAGTCGTGGCGGTGGTCCAGCCACATTGGCTACTGTTGCTGTATGGACGCGAGTCATGCTAGGTTGTGAGCCTTCCGAGGTGAGTGCGGCGTATTTCTTTGTTTACTGCAAGAGTCAGGGCGGACTCATGAAGATGAGGTCGACCAAGGTACAGGGCAAATACGTCACCATCAAGACAGGTTATTGGCAAACCCAACACAGTAATTTTCTTGGCTGACCAATGAATCCAGGCACGCAATCTATCTCTGAAGGACTTGCGGAATCGTTGCCGCCTGGTAGTGTAAAGCTCAACACTGCAGTCAAGTCCGTCGTGCAAGAGGAAGGTGGTGTAGAGGTGCACAGCACTGATGGGTACATTTTTCGAGGAAGAAAAGTCATTTTGGCGTTCTCCACTCCGTTATACCAAAAGGTCACGTTCCTACCTCCATTGCCAACTGGAAAGGCGCTTCTTGCTGCTTCGACAAGGCTGGGCTATTATACCAAGGTCCTGGCAACGTACAGCAAGCCGTGGTGGAGGGAGAATGGCCTCAGCGGAGCATCTCAATCCTTTCTTGGTCCAGCGGCGGCGACTCGCGATACCAGCGAAGACTCCCAATCCAGGTTTCGCCTTACAAGCTTCATCGCGGGTGGCCCAGGGGAACGATGGTCACAGCTTAGTCCTACCGAAAGAAGGGAGACAGCACTAGCACAATTTTCCTTTTTGTTTGGCAGCAACGACGCCTACCACCCGATCGAGTATATAGAGTATCAGTGGTCATCTGAGGAGTGGAGCTTGGGTTGCCCATGCCCATATACCCCCCCAGGGGTATTGACGAAGGTGGGCAACTGTCTCACAGAGCCTTTGGGTCATGTGCACTTCGTTGGCACAGAGACTGCAGTGGAATGGAAGGGCTATATGGAAGGCGCATTGGCGTCGGGTACCAGGGGAGCAGATGAAGTCCGGACGCTTCTAAGAGATGTCGTAACGTAGAGTATTAAATGATTTGTACCTTTTCGTACAAGGAATGGCAATTTCATTTCACTATAGATCCATAGCTATAACACATGCCCGTGCATCTCGCCTTATTGCCGGAGAAGTGAAGGCTGCCAAGCATCGTGTGAGGCATTCAGGATATAGAAGCAAAGTGGTTGTGTTTGCAATAGATCGTGAAGGGAAGAAGGAAGAGTAAGGTAGTCCCTCGAGGTGGGCGATCTAGCGTTGCATCCCCGAAGGGGAACTCTAACCGTTAAAGTGAAGTTTTACGCGGAGAAAAGTTCCACACACTAATCGGCAACAGTTGCAAATTATAGTCAAGCGCCCCTCCACCTGTCTCCAACTTTTGTTCTTGAATCCAAACCGTCATCATGGCGGATACTTCAACTTCAACGCCGCTGCGAATCGGCACCCGAAAATCAAACCTCGCCGTTGTCCAGGCTATGGGCATCCGGGACAGTTTGCAGAAGATTGCGCCTGGCCGCTCTTTCGAAATCGAAGCTCTCCGCACCCTCGGTGACAAAGACCAAAAGACGGCTCTCTATGACTTTGGAGCGAAGAGTCTGTGGACAACCGAGCTAGAGGAATTGCTCGATTCTGGCTGGCTGGATGTTGTAGTTCATTGTCTCAAAGGTGAATTCCCTCGTTCGATTTAGCAAGCCATTTAATAACCATCTAAACATCAACTAGATATGCCAACCAAGCTCCCCGACTCCTGTGATTTGGCAGCCATCCCTCTCCGCGATGATCCCCGTGATGCTTTGATAGTCAAGGCCGGCCTAACTTATACCAGCTTAAAGACGCTACCCGAAGGTGCTGTTGTTGGCACTTCGTCAATACGCCGCTCTGCGCAGCTTCGCCGTCTATACCCCCATCTGCGCTTTGCCAACTTGCGTGGGAACGTGGAAACCCGTTTGGCAAAGATTGATGATCCGAAAAGTGAGTATACCTGCATGGTAATATCTGCGTGCGGCCTTGAGCGCGTTGGACTCGGGCATCGCATCAACCAGTACCTGGGATCCAAAGATGGTGGTATTTTGCACGCAGTCGGTCAAGGAGCACTTGGCCTGGAGATTCGCAAGGGTGACACCAAAACCCTAGACTTGCTGAACCAGCTGGTCGACCAAAAGTCAAGTCTCGCGTGTCTTGCGGAGCGGGCTCTTATGCGTACACTTGAAGGCGGTTGCAGCGTCCCGATTGGCGTTGAAACAGAGTGGCTCGGCGAATCGAAGGATCTGCTAAGGATGAGAGCAATAGTTGTCAGCGTTGACAGTTCCCAAAGTGTCGAAGACACCGTTGATGCAACAGTGCAGACCAACGATGAAGCGACAGCACTCGGGCAGGAAATGGCTGCAAGGCTGGTAAAGGCAGGCGCCGATGCAATTTTGAAAGATATCAATACTCACCGGCCAGCCAAGGACTGAGAATGTTACGGTGTATATAAAGATGTATGGAGTGCCCTCAGACAGTACGTGCTATCTATAGTCAACACTATATCTAACCGATACTTGCTTTAGATTCTACGAACACGCATGTGTCGAGAAGTTGAATGAAGCCGTACTCAACAAAGTTGGGGTCCCTGAAAACATACGGCGTATGAGCTCTCCTTCTCAAGAGGCTGTGAGGAGATGCAGCCAGTACATTTGTCAACGTAGACGTGTTGCCGTATGTCAATCTGGTCCTCCGCCGTGTCGCTTAATTCTGGCTCACCTGGAGATCTTTAGTACGTACCCACCTGGTAATCATCACACTAGGTAGGTATGCTTCACCGACGGTACGGAGTAGGGCACCTCTGTATCTCCCACGTCTGCAGGTCCCGCACGACAATCCTTGTTGCGGGTCTCGGACTCTCGGAGTAGTCCAGCGAGCACGGAGTATACGGAAGTTACAGGGGGTAAAATTTTGTCAGCATGAGCGGTGAGCTTCTGGCCACAATTCGGCGCGTCGTATTCTGTAAACTGGAATTTCTAAAGGTTTTGATCTGATCTATTTTGCTTTGTGTTTTTAAAGAGGTACGGCCAATCCAAAGGCATGGTTTTAACATCGTCCAACTGCTCTTCTGCCCCCTTTACTGACCCCGCGAGACTTCACTCTTCACATTTCACCTGCTCAACCATTTGCTATGGAAACCCTTTTACGCCAATCGCGTGGCGTGTGCCCCTTCTTGCACAAGACGTCGCCCGCCACCCTGCGGTCGCTCTCGACCAGCACCTCCAGCTCCTTGGTGCAGCGTAGCTCCAGGTCCGGCTTGTCAAAGTTACAGGTTCTTGCCAATCGCTGTCCCATCATGGGCAAGGCATTAGCTGTCCAGAGTGCAAGAGTCAGAGTCAACAGCCTTCTGTCTGGCGCTTTCGGTGGCTCTCGAGCCTATCACTCGCGTGTGTCTCGCGCCTGCCTGCATACCACCGAGCCCAAGGCCGTTGAGCACGCTCCTCTACGAAAAGAGGACGGTAAAATACGCTCTTTCTTCGCTCTTCCTTCACTTGCTCGCGCTTTGTCTTCGTTTTTACTGACCCAGCCCCAGTGTCTTATTCTTCCCCTGCGCCTCCTTTGGGAAGCTTGGCTCGCTTCGACTATGACGCCTTTTACCAGAATGAGCTGGATAAGAAGCACAAGGATAAATCCTACCGCTACTTTAACAACATCAACCGCCTAGCACGGGACTTCCCCCGGGCCCACATGGCTACTCCCGAAGAAAAGGTGACGGTTTGGTGCTCCAACGATTACCTTGGAATGGGCAGGAATCCCCAGGTTTTAAAGAAAATGCACGAGACTCTGGAAACGTACGGTGCGGGTGCTGGAGGAACCAGAAACATTTCCGGCCACAATCAACACGCTGTCGGCCTGGAGAAGACTATTGCTCATCTTCACTCAAAAGAGGCCGCCCTCGTCTTTTCTTCGTGCTACGTAGCCAACGACGCAACTTTGGCCACTCTAGGTAGTAAGTTCCCGAACTGCGTTATCCTTTCTGATAGCAGTAATCACGCCTCTATGATTCAGGGTATCCGCCACTCGGGTGCTAGAAAAATGGTATTCAAGCATAACGATGTAGTTGATCTCGAGACAAAACTGGCTTCTTTGCCTCTTGAGGTTCCCAAGATTATTGCTTTTGAGAGTGTTTACAGCATGTGTGGCTCCATTGGCCCTATCAAGGAGATCTGCGATCTTGCCGACAAGTACGGGGCTATTACCTTCCTGGATGAAGTTCACGCCGTCGGCATGTATGGACCACACGGTGCTGGTGTCGCTGAGCACCTCGATTTCGAAGCTCATTCTAATGGCCAGCCCAAAGGAACTGTTCAAGATAGAGTTGATATTATCACTGGCACTCTCGGCAAGGCTTATGGATGTGTTGGTGGTTATATAGCTGGTTCCTCCAAGATGGTCGACGCTATTCGCTCGTTAGCTCCTGGCTTTATTTTCACTACTTCTCTTCCTCCTGCATCTATGGCCGGTGCCCAAGCCGCTATCGAATATCAGATGGCCTATAATGGTGACCGTCGCCTCCAGCAGCTGCATACCCGTGCAACCAAAGAGGCTCTTATTGCAAAGGACATTCCTGTCATCCTCAATCCATCACACATCATCCCCGTTCTAGTTGGAAATGCCGAGTCCGCCAAACAGGCTTCCGATCTGCTCCTCAAGGATTGGAGCATTTACGCCCAGGCCATCAACCACCCCACCGTCCCAGTGGGCGAGGAGCGACTACGCGTCACCCCCACTCCCGGTCACGTGCGCGAATTCCGCGACCACCTAACCACGGCCCTCGACTCTGTCTGGACTCAGCTCGGCATCAAACGCACAAGCGACTGGGCTGCTCAGTCTGGTTTCCTCGGTGTTGGGCAGGATCATCAGCAGGCCAATGAGCCGCTGTGGACTGATGCTCAGCTGGGTCTCAAGGACGTCACGGTTGAAATGGAGGCTGGTGCTACTCCTCTCAACATTCTCGAGCATGTTCTTGAGGGCAGTCGTCAAGAGGTTTCTCAGGCTGTCGCTACTGCTGCTTAGACGATCGTATATTCTTTAGTTAGGATAAATAACATGACATGACATGGCTGTTGGAAACAGGGAACACTACCCTGTGGTTAGTGATCTCCGCTCCGAGCCCTATAGGGCTGGCGCTAGGAGGTTCAAAGTTTCCACCTTATTCCCCCCTCCGTAGTTCCTACTTTCTGGAGTAGTTCAATCAATATATACACATGCACATACTCCTTCTGGTCCTCATATACCAACAATGATCTGATTCTTGGGACGGGTATCCACTTACGGCCCCTCCCATCTACCACCTCAGGTATCCTTCCTGCCCACGTCCCGAGAACCAGGAAGTGGCAATAGGCAGGACGAGAGATATCTGCTATCCATCCGGAGTACGGGACCAAGGCATTCCAATACCATACCACTTGCAATCCCTAAGGTTTGCTCTTCACATCCCTTGAAAACGCTGCGAACGCTAACGAGGCGCACGCAGTCTCCTGGAGGTCTCGAATCTGTCGGTGTCGCCAAAGACACGGAATCGCTAGGATACATTAAGAGAACCTGATGGCCGGGTATGAGAGACTGGTGCAAGTGATTGTTGGCAACGGTGATGGCGAAGCAGCAGGGTCGCATCGAGGGGACCCCGCGATGCTGGCCAGGCTTTTGCAGATATCAACTTCGGAGGTCCGTGTGTCTATAGCCTGTTATTCTTCTGGTAGACCTGCTGAGTAGATGCGGAAAGCAGAAGATGACCTAGAAAAGGGCGGCGGAGTCAGGACCCTGGAGTAGGAGGCCATCGCTGAGATGGCAAATATGGTTGATGGGTGATCATCGGCTAGAAAATAGTCCGCTCCGACACCATATCCTAGGATTGGTCAATCGTCAATTCTATGAAAGCTACTCCGTACCTTACTCTACACTGACACTCATCTTACCTGGGAAAACTCTAGCGGTGCAGGGGGAGCCCCGAGTCAATACACCCTCACAGCATGGGATAAAATCACAAATGTGTTCCGACCCGCTGGAATCCTCCTCGGTCAACGGTTTCTGTAGTCGCTTGTTCGCCTTTTGCGACATCGTCTCGCGTTGCCAAGGTTTGGCATTCCTTCACTATTATACTGGTCACCCCAAGACCAGTATCCTCTTCCCGTATTGTCATCTACTCAATAGAAAATCTAACCTCCTTTCTAACGCTCTCGGCAACTTCCAATACATGTGCCCTAGACGACCGCGAGAAAACGTTGAAATGCGCCACCCACGAATTCACTCCTGTGTTGGGGTCCGGTATACGATCTCCCTTGGTGAAAAAACAATGACACCACGAGACGCAATCTGCAAGATCAGGACGCCTGTCAAAGAGCTCCGTGCACGCGTCCCCAGAATCATACACCCCGCCCTTCTCAACCGGGATGAATACCATCTCGCACCAGTACTGCGGTCCTTGCGCATATGGATGTGAAAGCTGCTTGACGCGCTGTCTGTCTTCGAGAGCAAAGAGCAAGCCGAGGCCCCAGTAATCGACGCCGTACGTGTGCTTTGACGCGTCTGAGGCCTGGATTCCGGGCGGTCGTGGATTGATCTCGATCAACCAGGCAGACGGTGCCAGTTTGGCGGGAACGGAGCGCTCGGTTAAATCTAACACGTTGTCTTTCGTCGCGTATTCCATGCTTGAGTGCTCAACTCGCGCTTCGAGGTGATAAATTCCGTCCTGGAAACCCACCCGAAGCAAGCTTTGATGCAGTGAGTTTCGGAGGAGAGCAAGCTCGTCTGCTGGCAGCTTGGACGGGAGGACGTTTCCTAGCTCGATGAAGCTCTTGACATTTCCATGGCCATTCACATCTGCGCTTTTAGGGAATTCGTCGGATGCCTCGAAGAATAACAAGTCTCCGTCGCAAAGCACAAAGTTCGCATCCACTTCTGGTCCCTCGCAGTATTTCTCAATGGCGAAATCTGTACCGTGTCGGCTGATGTCGATGGCTTGTATACCAGCCTCGAGCTGTGGAAGACTCTCTACTCTGAATACCCCTTCTGAGAGATATCCAGTGCAAGGCTTTATGATCAGTGGAAATTCGAGGTTGTGCTCTTGCACGATGTTGGTAGCCTGCTTCATACTAGAAGCTCCATATGCCTCGTGTCCCTCGAAGCGGCTCAACCTGAATTTATCCGTGGCAAGTGCATAGGCTGATGGAGAACATGTGGGCAATGACAGTTGCAAGGCCGCTTCAGCGACTGGCTCTTTATAATGGTCGCAGAACGTCACAAGGCCGTCAAGATGACCGTCGTACGAGCGGATTGCTTCCACAACTCGGCGTGTAAACTCGGCGTCAGACTGCAGCGTACACTCAATGGGAATGAATGCTTTGCGCCATTGTGACCAGCGGGGACCGTCCAGCCAATGTCCGGGATTATCGAGCACAACCATGTCGATGCCTAGAGCTGCGGCCGCTGTGAATACGGTCTCTCCATTTCCTCCATGATCAGGGCTGCGACGACCGCCTTCGACAAGAGCGAGAGTCTGACGTTTCGGTGCTCGCATCGACAGCCAAGGAAACGACAGCCGATCGTGCAATTCGGCATCGAGACATGTCAACTGCGAATCCAGGGTGTTAATGCCGGTCGAATTGATTTCTTTCAAGAGCACGCCCCCAGCCGACGCTGCAAATGCACTTGGAAGTTGTTGTAGCATCTCAATATGAATGGGCTCTCCGTCAAAAAACCGCAGCGGTTTTGCAAAGCCCACAACGCGAGTCACCAGCGAGCAGTCTAGTAAACGTAATGGGATGATATCGGACCGTACAATATATCCACGGGATCGTGGCACCACCAGTCTGGCGACACTTTCATTTTCATGGTCAGCAGCCGAGAGGCAGTCGATCACAAAGCGAAAAACCGCTGCGGATCCGAAGTCTTGCGGAACGATTCGACTTTGCTCATTTGCCGACTTCTCGATCAACAGGCAAGTGTTTTCTGCGTTTGTAGGCCATGAGAATGAGGGGGATCTGAAGGTCTGCTTGAAGAAGATATTAATGGACTGCCAGGAAATAACACCAGACGCATCGGTGGTGGTATTACTAGCGTGCCATTTGCATTGGAATCGAACTGTATGGGTACGTCTTGTAAGTAGGGTGACGCATACGGTAATAGCGCAAAAAAACCCGCGATAAACGAGGGAAAGACTGTTCAGTGAAGACTTACCTTCGTGGTTATCTTCATCTCTCGCAACAAGTACACCCGACATCTTCTCTCCGTTGAACTGATTTGTTTAGACACAGCACATCCAGCTCGAATTTGATCTCTTAGCTACGGTGATTTCTTTTTCGGAGACTGCTGATTGTGCGTACGTGGAGAACGCTAGTAATCACAGTACATGTGAGTATTACAGAGCTTCGGGTGCGCTGAAGAGCTGACATTTCGAGGCTTCCGAACCCGCTTTGGAAGCCGATTCTGTTGGAAATAGGGGAGATGGTAATCTCCGCCTTCATAGGGCTGGTAGGGCTGGCGCCCGCTAGTAGAGTTTTCACCTTCCACCTCCTAGATAGCCTCCTAACAACAACAACCAAAATGACCTCGTGTTCCAACAGATTCTACTGTCTCTCCGAAACCCCGTTTCGGAACTTCCGAGCCTCCTGCAGAACTGATCCTTCAGTAATCCTGACCGGCTCTCGAGGTTCACGAGCTTCCTGGTAAGCTGATCCAACAGTACTCCCGAACTTAGAAGAGCCGACATTCTCCGCTATTATTTCGACCTTGCGACGTGATAGAAGTCGCATAGGTAGGTTGGGTTCCGTCTTGCTTTTTAGGAGTATGAAAATATTTCGGCCCCGTCTGAAACACTGTCTCGGACAGTCTTCCCTAGCATTCCGGTCCGCGTCTCGGTACTAAGCATGTCGAGTTTCCATTCTGTGGATAGGTGCACAACTTTTTTCATTTTGCTCTTCATCATTCTGTATGGAAGCTATCTGGCATATGACAGAGTCTGCTCTTCTACTATGACATCACTCCCCTCGTCCAATCGTGCTCACACCCTCTATCTTTCCGTGCAATCCTGCTCGCCATCCCGGCTTCATCCAGCCGCCACGACGTTTGGGCTCAATGTTGCCCTCCCAGCTATTTCTCAATCTTTACTTATTTCCCCCTCAGCTCTCCTATCAGTCCCGTCTTCGTAGCACTCGTTCCAGATCAGCGTCACAATGTCTTCACGAGAGGAGTTGGTGAGCGCGCTTGCAGGCGTTGATCCTTGCCATTTTCCAAGCCTAGTCTTTGATCGTGTTTCTTTACCCGTAAACGAAACCTATTCATCATTGCTATCATTACCCAAGATCGTGCAGCAGGAGTCCGCTACACAAGCATTGAACAGAGACGAATTGTGCAAATTCGCTTTTGTGTTGCTGCTCAAGACTTATATTCGCACCGATAGCACATCATGTGGCCTTCTGACCTGCTCGCAATCGAACACGAAGGATGTCCTGAGACCATCAATGGCTCATCTTTTCAGAGGGGATTTTGATACGGCCACTACACTATTCGACAACTTCCAGAAACTGATGTCTATTCCATTGACTGGATCAGACGGCGAGATAATCGGGAGGCACTTTCGCGAACTTGAATCTCAAGCCGGCATTAAGCACTTTAATACGACTCTATGTCTCACACACTTTGGTCTAGACGAGCAACCGTTCGAGAATGTTTTTGATTCCGAAATGGTTCTCCGTATTGAACGTGACACTCCGGATGCCGTTTCTAAAAACATATTCAAGGTCACTTTGCACTACAGCACAAACCTACTGGACCAGTGGTGCGCACAAAACGTCCTTTATACATTCGAAAGCATCCTGTCAGCCATCGCCACCAACAGCGATTGTCTACTAGAGAGTGTCAACCTGATCAGCGCCCGTGACGAGCAGCTCATCCATAACTGGAACGCCAAGGTACCACCTCCTGCCCACCAAACCTTGAATGAGCATTTCGAGAAAGTTTTCTGCGACAACGTGGATAAGGAAGTAGTTTACACTTCCGATGGCTGTTTTACCTACGGGGAACTTGACGACTTGAGCACCATCCTGGCTCTACGCCTCATGCAACTTGGTCTCTTGCGGAACATGGTCGTACCAATCTGTATGAACAAGAGCAGATGGGGCACCTGCGCAATGACCGCTGTATGGAAAGCAGGCGGTGCCCTCACCACTATGGATCCCACACATCCGGATGATCGCTTGTTTGCAATCATGGAAGAACTGGGAGCTAAGATAGTCATCAGCGATATAGCTCATGCATCGAGGTTCGAAAAGGCTGGCGTTCAGGTAGTCTCGGATCTGGATGATCTCCTCCGGCTCCTCAAGTCTGGCGGTCTCCCCATCAGTCGAGCCGGTGCATGGCGCATGGGTGGTGTGAAGCCTGGTGATCTGGCCTTTGTAGCTTTCACAAGCGGTAGTAGCGGTAGACCCAAAGGTGTCATGCATACTCACGATCGTTTGACGTCGGAACACCTGTCCTACGGCTGGAATGTTGAATATACCGGAGGGGCGAGGATCCTACAGTTTGCGTCTTATGCCTATTGTGCCAGTGTCGGGTGAGTGGACTTTACTTGCCAATCTCTTCATCTGCTGAACATTATTAGGGAAAACTTTCGTACTCTGCTCCACGGTGCAACTCTATGCGTGCCATCCGAGACGGAGCGGACATCAACCCTTGCTGATTTCATCAATCGGTCGAGATCCACTCGGTCCTACATGACGCCCTCTCTAATTCGGACATTGAATCCCAAGGATGTCCTAAATCTGAAGCATTTAGTGGTAGGCGGCGAGCCTGTAGACCGCGACCTCGAAAGACTTTGGGCTGGTCATGTTCACTTCCTACATCTCTATGGCGGTATGTACTGGACGAGCTCGACATTAACCTGCTATACTGACCTATTCGATCCAGCTAGCGAAGGTGGCTTCATGATTAAAGAGACAAGCAATCCCCGTTACCGAGGGAAAGGTCTGTTTCCTATCGGTGGACTCTCATGGCTTGTCGACCCCCGAGACGTGGACAAACTTGTGCCTATAGGCGCAGTGGGCGAAATTGTCTTTGAAAGTCATGAACTAGCGGCTGGGTATCTGAATGATCCGGAGAAGACCGCTAAAACTTTCATCAATCCTCCTGTCTGGGCTCAGAAACGGGACGTCGCCCCAGGTTGCAGATACTTACGAATGGGCGATTTGGGTAGGTACGAGACAGACGGGAGTATGTCAATCTACGGGCGTGCAGATACTCAGGTCAAGGTATGTAGGATACTATATGATCACTCTGCTACTTCTCTAACCATCAATTATAGATTCGTGGACAGCGTGTTGAACTACAAGACATTGAGTCCAACCTCCGTATTCTTCTGCCACGCGGATCGGAAGTTATTGTGGAGCTGGTGAAGCCATTCGACGCTCCTGATCGACCTCTTTTAACAGCGTTTTGTCGTTTCGAATGGGGAAATGCGAGTAATGGAGACTCACACGCAAATCTTGATGTTCGGCCGGTGATTTCGAATGCTCAGAAACAGCTTGGAAAGGCCCTGCCTCGGCACATGGTCCCTAGAGCATTCATCGTTTTGAAGCAGGTGCCAATAAACTCCTCAAACAAGACTGATCGCAGACAACTCCGGGCTGATGCGAGCAAGTTGGGTCATAAGTACTTGATTGCGTCTTCGCTAGGTGCAAGCAATGAACATCTAGATTGTCCCACGAATGAGAAAGAGCGGATCCTAGCTGAGTTGTGGGCAAAGATTCTTTGTCAAGACGTCAAAAGCATAGGAAGACGGGACGACTTTCTTGCTTTAGGCGGCGATTCACTCGCAGCTATAAGGCTTGTCTCCGCAGCGCGCTCGAAGAATCTTGATTTGACAACGCAAAACATTCTGAGGTGCCCTATTCTGGAAGACATGGCTGAGCTCGCGACGATTTCAAACATCGACTTAGAAGGAGGTACAGTGGTTGCGAACGGTACCAATCACGACTCATCCCTCACGAATGGCATGATTACTCTGAGAGCGACAGACTGTCAAGAATGGGCCGCGTTGGTGGGCGCGCTTAATGGAGGATGGATCGACCACCTTGCGTATGACTTCTCGGGCAGACTTGACTTGAAAAGGCTAGAACAAAGCTGTCAAGGGCTTGTCAAGGCACATTCAATTCTAAGGACTGTATTCAGACTCAACGAGGACAGAGTCTACATGGAGATTAATTCCAAACAAAATCATCAATTCGATGTTCATCAAGTTACAGTCGACGAACTCGAGAGCAAAAGCAACGAAATATACACTAGAGACCGAATTTCGCCTCTGGGTCTTCCGATCGTGCGCTTTGACCTTATCGAGGCATCCCCGACCCGACACAGACTCGTTATTAAGCTCTCGCACGCTCAGTATGACGGTTTTTGCGCTCCAGCATTCGGGCAACACCTTCGACTACTCTACTTCTCTGAGCCATTACCTCGAACATTACCATTCCACGAATACGCCAGGAAAATACAAGATCCAAGAATCGTCCACGATGCAGAGGTGTACTGGCAGCATCATCTGAAGGGCAGCCGGATGCCAAAACTAGTGGAGCGAAGTAGATCTGGACCACCTTTCGATAATACTCTAGATGGAGAGTTCATAAGGTCGGTCGCGGAACCAAACCTACGACGCCGTGGCATCAACACCGCCGCCGTTGTCAAGGCGGCCTGGGCTCTGACGATCTCCTCGCTGTCCCAGTCAACCGATGTTGTCTTCGGTGACTTTATAGCCGGGCGCCAAGTACCTATAACGGATATCGAGACAGTTGTCGGCCCGTGCGTGAATTTCATGCCAGTACGAGTCCGGATATCATCGAACCTGACCAATCTGGAGCTCATGAAAGAGATTCAAGCAGATCTCGTCTCAGCCATTCCACATGAGTCGCTAGGCTTCAAGCACATCATCCAAAAATGCACGAACTGGGGACGGCACGAACGATTCTCGAGTATCGTCAACTTCGTCAACGTCGAAACGGCGAGCTTCGGGACAGAGATCTGGACGGAGGGTGAAGACGAGAACAGACTTGAGGTTGAGTCCATTTATGAAGAACAACAACATGATAAGACAGACCTGTGGCTACTTTGTCTACCCGGACACCTGGCGTCGAAACAGGATTCAAAGGCCAATGGCGAAAAGAAAACGTTGGAGCTACACTTCAGATACAGCAAGAGAGTATGGCAAGCCAGCGTCATAGATCAGATTGTGAGCTTGTACTGCGAAGCACTCAACTCTCTAGCAACGGCTCCGGATGTACCAGTATCGGTACCGCAGATCTCAGACGAAGAGCGCTCTCTCGTTCCTCTTATTGCGATGAATAATAACACTGCTCTCGAGTGCTACCACAGTTCTTCAATGCCTAGCGCGAAGAAGATCTTGTCGAGTCAATAATCAATGTCACGGTACCCTCAAGAGGCCTCTGCTTCTGGATCTCCCTTCGAAGAGCGCGCTTTTCTGTGTTCGTCGTTTTATACTCGCCTCTCATCGAAACTATATTGCCGGTTGCATGGATGTTCCTCTCTTCGACGCTGACCCTGCTCTTACGAGTACTGCTTTTCTTCGTGATGATGATGGAATAAAGCAGGGTTAAGTTTCATTGTACTGTTCACACCGCTTCCCTGCTCGCGAAGCTCCATTTAGCCGTCGACCGGTTTGCGATGGCTGTATATAGAACAATGAAATACACATGTCTTGCTGGAACCCTACGATATAGTATAAGAATGTGAGATTTAAGCAAGCTACCTTAGGTAGCGACGCAGGAGCAAAAGTGCAACATACTAAATTTATCGTCATGTATGTATTTGTACCAACTTAACCTAGTTTTCGCCTAAAACCATGCACAGTCCGGGGAAAACTCCCGTGCAGACAAATATACCCTCACCTTAGTGCGCTTCCCCATAAACTCCCAGCTGTCTCTTACGCGACATATACTCATAAGGGAAAAGCCATGGCCGTAAATCCGCAAGCAGATGCCCGCAAAATCCCGCAGCGCCATCCTCTCCAGCGCCTCTCCTCTCCCTCCCGAGGCGTCTTCTCTATATTCCACATAATTAGCACACTCACTTACTATATAAAAACTCTCATAACTAAGATCTCTCGCAGGCAGGGGGTGTATCCAGCCTTTGCCGCAACCTTCAAATAGTACAGACATCCGAGCCAATACTTGATATACCAGAACAATAACATGCTAACACCATCCAGCCTTGTCGACTGGCCGAACCCGGTGCAAGTCCGGGCTATTACATCGATACAGTCCAGGAGATCGAACTGACCATATCAAACAGAAACGACTCCTACGGCTGGCGCTTCCAATACCTCACCATCATCGGCCTCGCGCTTGCGATGCTGACGTTCGTTTTCGGCTCGCTCGCCGATATCACCGCGTCGCGGCGGCTGTTCGTCGTCAAGAACGCGCTTTCTGTGTGTAGCGCCCCGTTGGAGATCCTGGATCCGGCGGGTAGTTGTTTTTGTGTTTTTATCTGAACTTGTTTCAGATAGGGAGGAGGTACACGGCCCTCAAGACGGGCGTCGGAACAGGGAGTCGAACCCATACTGGCCACTCCTACCCTCGTGTTTCGGTTCTTCAGGGCCTATGTACGTATAATGGGCATCGTGCTTATAGGCGAAACAGAGCGAATGACGCGAACAAAATGTAATTAATTCAATAATACGCTCATACTTTACCGCATCAGGTAAGGCGACCGGCAAAATTCGGTATCACATATTCCAGATTCAAGGTATATCTGACTGTAATCCGGGATCACGTCTGAGGTTCTGAGGCGACTTCTTCCTTTTTCCAACAACTTCCAAGTCAAATTTGCATTTTAAGTTTCGCAGCGTAGATATCTCAAGTTATCTGTTAATCTTCGCTTGGCACCTGCTGCGTCGTTCATGTCGTTGATGTTGTCGATAACTTCACGCAAGTTGAGTGTTGACTGCAAACAAGACGACCAAGATAACGTAAAGAAGAAGCAGTGGTGGCTGTGGAAAATCAGTTTCTTATATCTCGCAACCAGTTTCTAAAGATGAATGATATCTATTGTTCATTCCTCCAATTTCCTTCCCTCCCAGGTTCTCATTCGTTCTCCATACCGCATCATCACCAACGGCAGCGGGACAAACAACAAGGCAATGAAACCCAATACAGAAGTTCCCCAGCCTAGCCCTAGATTTCGATTCAGTGGCGGGCCCACCAACGGTAACACAGCGCCGAAGACATTTCGCATCACCAAATTCGCAGCCATTGCACTCGCGGCGTGGATCCCGAAAGCATCTACTAGATAACTGCTTGCGGGAATCGTTGTTGCTGTGAGGCCGAAACCGAGTATCGCTGTTGCGATGATTGGTACTATCCAGTGAATATGGGCCTGTGCTGTCCAACCGTACATGAAAAGTCCGGCAGGAAGGATCAAGCCGCCAATAGCGACGGGGGGAAGACGCTGCTCTGGCGTCATCCTACCGGAGCTGGACTTGCGTAGTACGTAGTAGTCCAGGGTAAAGCGGCATAGGATGATGCTCAGAGTCATGCCAATGCCTGCATCGTGTCAGTTGAAGCATTTGAAAGGGAGATAAGACAGGCGATCAGGCGATATGCGTTGAAACGTACCAAGACCGAGAAAGGTAAGGCCGACGGTGTCTTCTGGAAAGCCATAAACATTCTCAAAAACCTCCGTGATTGTGGTCAATATGAGATACAAATAACCGTACACAACACTGACATATAGAGACAAGAGGAACACAACAGGCGAGAAGATGAGCATCTGCATTGGGCGAACTATCGCTGCTTTGAAGACACGTGAGGAGCTCTCCCCTTTGTCATATTTGGAGCGTAGTTCCTGGTTTCCTGTATCTTTCCGCATATTTCCCGCTTTCTGTCCCAGTAGGCGCACTCTATAGGTCTCCCGGTAGACGAAAAGAAAGAGGACTTCTAAGACCGCACCCAGAATCGATGGCAGCCAGAACGTCCAACGCCAGCCGGCGGCCTTGCCTAGATAGCTCCCAATGATTGGTCCAGCCACGGGCCCAAGCATGGGAGCAAGGCCCATGAGCGATAAAGCACGGCCCCGTTGCTCCTTGATGAAAAGGTCGCCGACAATTCCGGGGTTCAGCGTGACAGAGGCAACACTCATGCCATTCAAGAATCGGAATGCAATCAGCATATGAATGTTGGTCGCTGCGGCGCCACCAATCGCAAACACTATGAATAGAATGTTGGCAGCGTTATAGACAGGCAGGCGGCCGTAGAGTTCAGAAAGCGGTGCGATGAGAAGGGGGCCAACCACTTCGCCAAGCTCCCATATAGAGACAAGTAGGGTGGTGTAAAGGTAATTATTCGAGTCAAATGCCTGGAGAACTTGAGGCGCGACTGGAGCACAAATCACTGTGGCCAACTGTCTAGAGATGAACAATATCAGTCAGTCCTCCCTAGAGTCGCGTGGCTTTCTGGGTAAGGATCCTTACGCAACAGCACTGATGGTTGATATCAGGACGACGATGCTCCATTTGTAAATCGGTTCCCAATTCAGCGGGTCAGCCGGGTCATCGTTGCCGCAGAAATCCACCAGGTTTTGGTCTTCATTTTCGACCTCTTTCAAAGCATTGAAGGTAGGGATTGGCACTTGATCATTCACGCCGGCTTCGAGATCTTTGGCAGTGTCATGAGATTTTGTAGTGCAACCGAAGTCGCTGTTCTTGCCGCTCATCGTTGCTTCATGTGGCTCGGTATTCCAAAAGCCGTAGCTTCGAGATGTGGCTTGGGTTTTTTGATGACGCTGTGCGCAGAGAGTTCTTTACAAGTATGTCCGCTGAAGAGGATGAACTTTCCGAACAAGGCTTTAAAGATCGTTCTCTTTATACATCACTCTGTGCACTTAACAAAAAGTAGATGCCTTCGGTGGTCTCTGCCATGTAAGCTGGCTCTGAAAACAGAACATTGGGTGTATTGGCGAGCCAATTCCCGCACCTCCGACGTGAGTCAGGAAGGATCAGCCGACTGCACTGACGTCGATGAAAGGCCTTTGCAGCATGCAAACGCGCGAGAAATGTTTCGAGAAGCAGACGTGGCATTGCTTCATGACGGTAGCCAATGCGTTTACAGCCGTTTCTTAGACAGATACAATGACGTAAAAAGGGTTGGAGAACACACAGTACAACCGGGGCGCATACGTCTAAGACAGGCAGGTACTGAGTTCATAGAGTTCGGCCGAAGGAACACGAAGGAACATCTCTGGCCACTTCTTTGAAAGAAGTTGTGTAATCTACCTTACCTTAAGGGTCCACTTTTGCCTGCATGGTGGCGTGCGTTAGCTCAGGCGCATCCGGCTCCCGGCCCTAACTCCCGCTTAGTGCTCACTAAGGTACTTCGTAGAATACGGAAGGTACCACGCCCTTTCATGCCTTGCATGATGCCGTTCTTTTCAAGCTCCGACTCTTATCTTTGGCTACCTTACGAGTTACGAGTACCGCCTAGAAACTTAAAAACCACTTTGTCCAGATTACGGCGCTATCCACATCAAGTACGATCCGAAGCGTTGTGACGTTGCGTGAAGTCCCACATAGCGTTTGATTCGTCCTCCTCGAATTGACCACCGGCGGGCTTCCACATTGCATAGAACTCCGATGGGCAGAGCTCGTGTGAGAGCTTTCTCCATTCATCGCTGGGATTGCGTTTCGCAGCGCTGACTGTGATTTTCATGAGCATCCGATACCCAAACTTCTCGTACAGCATCCTGCCGCTTTCCGATGCCTCTATGAAGCTTTCGAGGTTCGATTCTTGAGCCACCTTTATGCCCCATGTCATCAGTAAAGATCCAACCCCGCGATGGCGATGGCTAGGATGGACCCCCATCCGATTGAGCGCTGTACCCAGATGATCAGCCTAGACTCTCACTGCCCACTGGAGGCAGAGCCTTGCACTCACCGAGGTGGGGTCTGTTCATCCATGTGCGCCTTGGAGTGTACATTTGGTTGATCATCTCTGTAACAAAATTCCTGCCTTCCCCTTCAGGATACCACGTGCATTCTAGCCGTTTCGGCCCTTCTGGGAAAGGATTCTCTTTGTAGAGTAGCCATTGCGTTCCGCCCACTACTTCACTGTTGGAGGCATCCACGACGTAAAGCCAGTGACTTGCAGCGTTGTTGACGTGTTCTTCCCACGCCCGTTGCTTATCTGTACGTACGGCAGCCTCACGGTCTGCTACTGTTGCTCCAAAGACGGGATGCAAGGCCTGGAAGTCGGGTCGATAGGGATCGTGATACGCCTTCCACATAACTTCAACAAGAGTATCTAGTTCGCCACGTTCTGTGACTTCTCTAATGATGAGAGATGACATTGTTGCCGTATAGCGCAACATTCACGGCAGGCTGAGGTCGAGTCGCGACGGGATCTTTATAATCAAAAACCATACTTTGTGACGTAAGATTGATTGTAATTTACACTAGTCGCATATGTATCATGTTTAATTCAGTAACTCGGCATCCTCCTTTTGGACTGCAATTCTGTCAACCTCAAGGACAAGCCTCTGAACCGAAAAGATGTCTGATGATTTGAGCAAGCGTCATCTTCTTGCTGATGAGACAGACGAATCACCAGTCACACTCAAGAATCTGTATCCTGATTCTCTACAGTCTAAGACTCTGCTTTATTATCGTGGATCGTTATGTATCGCCTCCGTGATACTGCTGATGTCTGTTTTGCTGAACGTCGTTCTGTTATTTGAAGATCGCCCCGGACCACATGAAGGGTGTACTCAGCGTTCGCCTTATAGTATTTCTCACTCATGCAATGTTTGTTGATACTGAATGCTAAGAGTTGTCCCAGCTGACCTGGCCTACGATACCCCGACTGTTTTCCAATACACTTCCATATTCTCGGGCAAAAATGAAACCTTAGCCGACAATTCATGGGACGGCATTGATGTCAGCCCTGTCACTGTTGCGTTATCAGATGACTGGGTTCGAGACCATAATCTGGACGCATCTCTAAGATTCCCATGGGACAACGAGAAAGGACTTTATTTCCTCAAAGTGTTCCATTCATTGCACTGCTTAGTGGGTCACTATTTCGGGTGCTCAGCGATCATGCTGATGATTCTCTAGAAGCTAATCCGCAGAGCCTATGTCGACTTCGAAAGAGGCAATGAGCAGCTTGTCAGCTCGCACCACGTGCATCACTGCTTGGACGCCATACGGCAAGATGTTACTTGCAAAGCGGACGATACCCCAATGCCTGCGTCAAAGCCGCGACACAGCGTTGGCGATAATCAGGTCATGCAGTGCAAGGACTTCAGCAAGCTTGTTGCATGGACGCAGCAACCAGAACACCAGGCTTGTTACAATCACATCGATGATTATCGGACCGTTGCAAATAGTCTAGAGAAGTATGCCTTCTGTCCCGAGGATTCCAAATACTATCCGGTCATGAAGGCATACTTTGATAAGCATGGACATAAGGACCCTTTTGCAGGAACATAGACCGATGCAGCTTGATAGATCTGGGAAGCCGACCTCCCCTACACTTCGAAAGGTGTCGTCATGGCGTTTATACCATCAATATCACCTGTTTGGCAAGACTGAGTGTATACGTATGATGATACCGATCAAGGATAGTGTACCAGATCACCGTGATTCGATGTCATGACGATCAGCATTTTTATTCAACTAGGTAGCTTAGATGAGTCATGATCGTGATAAGGCAGCAGTAGTAGCATGCTTTTGGCTGCAGCATGACGCAGGAATTCCTTTGCTCACGAAGATGAGATCATCCTGTCAGCGGTAAGACACTGGCTGCGATGAGCTTAGGGTGGGGCACGGATAATAGGTCTCTAGATCAGGCGTGCCTTGTTATAAGAGCTCTCAAGAACCCAACAAATCCTCTTTTTTCGCAATCTTTCCTCTTCCAATTAATCTTCATACTCCGACTCTCAATTGAGACTGAGTTTATCATCAAGTAAGTCTGCTCCTGGATGCTACCTCAAGGTTTACTGACTTGTAGCAAGAAGCTATCATCATGCGTTTCGCTGCGACATTGCTGCTAATCATCGGCGGAACCGGCTGTGTTATTGGTGCGCCGTTCCCAAGTTCGGCTTTGGGAAAACGGGGCGTGGCAAATATTGGTAAAGGATCAACTGATTCAACTGCTATTGAGCGACGAGAGACTCTTGATGTTGAAGAAGAGCTCGTCAATCCCGCCAGCATCGGTAAAAGAGATACACCCGACATCGAGGAAGATCTCAACGATCCCGCCGTCATCGGCAGAGAGGCTCTTGATGTTGAAGAAGAGCTCGTCAATCCCGCCAGCATCGGTAAAAGAGATACACCCGACATCGAGGAAGATCTCAACGATCCCGCCGTCATCGGCAGAGAGGCTCTTGATGTTGACGAAGAGCTCGTCAATCCCGCCAGCATCGGTAAAAGAGATACACCCGACATCGAGGAAGATCTCAACGACCCCGCCGTCATCGGCAGAGGAACACCCGACCAGGATGGAAGTTTGAACGATGCCCCTATTATTGGGTTATGAGAGACTTCAGCCTTGTTGAAGGCTCCAACGGGCGGGGGCTGGAACACTCAGCTGACGAGTCTGGGAATAGATGGAACGCACTGTGGGGGCTTGTCGATCTGTGCCAGATGGGTGTCGGTGGAAGGTACATTGGACTTCATTCATTGGTCAGCATGTTCTTCGGCGAAGCTTTCAGTATTGAAAATCTTAGCAATGGAAGAAAACCAACCAGAGAATGCTCAGCGCATCAACCATGTGTGCGTCCGATTATCTTCCTACATATGTATGGGTGCCTGTAAGTCGGAGATTGTTGTGTGACGGAGGCGGTGTAAAGTCTGTGGTCATGCAGTATGATGCACGAGGTCCTGCGGTGGGCACTTGGTCAGGTTACACGGTTTAGCCGGGTGCAGTATTCCCTTGAGATTATGCCCTTCCCTCGCATTTCTTGAGGGAAATAACCCATTGAATCAGGTTTCTCGCTTATTCGTAAAAGATGGCGCAAAAACTGTGCAACTGTATCCTGGTATGAACATTAACCCGTACTTAGATACGAGTACGGCTGAAATTACGTTCTAGAATTCCGTACCTTATCCCCTGACCTTCCCGTAGTATTTTTGTGTTTCAATGCAGCTCGCGCGGGCCAACTCGGCACCACCCGGTGACCTCGAAAGCATGGAGGGGGTAAAGACGTCTGTATTTGGTTACTGCGTATCTCCTTGATGTGTTCTTTTGATTTCCGTAAGGCTATGATCACCGAGATGTATTTCGCTTTCCCTGTTTTTGATATTGCTTACCCGTCGGAGCATTGCTCATCAATTCACACACAATCTCCCACAGGACTGGAGAGAACTTCTGAGTACAGGAAGTACGGGCAGGGTTGCGATTTTCGTTTGCGATGAACTCGAACGCTTTCACTGCGGCCAGTCTAACAACTGGAGGTGCGAACCACGGGCCTGCTCTTAGTATTGTTTCTTGGTTGTTGCTCGTTATCTCGACACTGTTGACCATCGCACGCCTGGCGACTAAATGGGCTGTTTCAAAAAAGTTCAAATCGGACGATACTCTGGCCATAGGATCCCTGGTGAGATTTCCACGCCTGAAATCCAACGGGTATATGACTGTGGTGACTGAGGTCCACTAGATCTTTAATATCGGGGCTGGCATGGCAGTATCTGTGGCAGCTATGAATGGCTTGGGCAAAAGTCTTGATACACTGAGCGACTCGCAGCTTGCAGCTTTTGAAAAAGTAAGCAGCCGTACGCAGAGATTTCTGGGTGGAATATGCTGATTGTTTACAGAGCAGCTACGCTGGCGGCCTCTTATACATTGCCACTTTATGCTTTACGAAGCTCTCGATAATTATGTTGTTTCGGTCCATCACGCCCCAGAGAGTGTACCGGCGATTGGAATTGGGTCTCGGAGTTCTGGTCTCCACCTGGGGTGCTGTTTGTATATTGGCCGCTTCGTTTCCATGCCAGAAGCCTCATGTCTGGAGTTTTGTGGGCCAAACGTGTTATAACAGAGTAATTGCTCACTTATGGTAAACTCAATACCACATATCTCATGCTAATCAAGCTAGAGCGCTTTCTGGCGGGCTTTTGGCACGATTGAGATTGTCATCCATTTTGCTCACATACTTCTACCATTCCACATTGTCAAGAACCTGCAGATGAGTTGGGCAAAGAAGTTTATTATACTCAGCTGTTTCAGTACCCAATTTCTGTACGATCATATCTTCCCCAAGCTGAATTGAGACTTATACTGATTCATACCAGGGATATCGCAGCCATCGCCACGCAACTCGCCTACACGAGTGGCTTTGACACCCCTAACCAGACCTTTGATCTTTGGCCTTGGTTCCTCACTGGGCAGGTAATTCAGACGCTCTCCGTTTTCACGTCATGCATACCTTATCTACGCCCATTCCTCGAGGCTCTCAACTCCGGCATGTTCATGAGCGATGAGCTTCGTCGACGCGGAGAGTTCGTCCCGGACTCGGAAAGCTTCCAGGAAGGCTCTCATAAGCGCTACATCTTGAGAAAACCCATGAAGGACCCCAAGCCTACGACATTCGCAAGCTTAAAAGCCATAGCAGGCCGGACTAAGGTAGAGCCAGGGGCTTCTCGGGACTTGGCGGGGTCGAGTGCGCAGGTGAGAGTGGACATCGGGACTGCTGAAGGATCAGACGAGATCATTGGTGATATTTGGGATGCAGGGAGTCAGGGGAGTAGGAGTAGGATCATCAAGGCTACGACAACTGTGACAACAAGCTTTGAGGACAAGGAAGGCTTGGAAGGGGCTAGAGGAGGAGTCTGAGCGTGCAGTCTTGATGCAGCTAATGTTCACTTGTAGATGCTTGGCCGTCTTTGGCCGCAATTACATTTCTCGTTCTCCTTTCCCCCTAAGGCCAGCTGAGCTCGGCCATTCATACTGCTTTAACGGCATCTGGCCGATTTAAGTGGCAAAGTTGGCGATACAGCTCTTTATGCATCGGACTGAGCATCCGAGTAGACCCATGCGTACGTGATGCACCCTTCATGCATGTTCGGGGTAAATGGAAGCGACCGACATTAGTTCACTCGATCACCACGGCCAAAATGGATCCAAGCTTTTTGGTGTAGTGGTTGCGCATAGATTACTTGAAACATTTGTGTAATTTTCGCTTGCCTTTGCAAGAGAAGATCTTGCCCGTTCCGAGCTGATGTACTGTAACCTTCTTCGGGAGGAATGCTCCACCTCTGACCCTCAGTACATGGGGGCCACCTCCATGCCCCTTTATCATCTCGCATCTGTTCCACATTGACATGAAATTTTCGTCCGTTTGTCGTTGACCTACTGGCGTCTCCAAATCTGTCCTCGCTCAAATCCTCTATCCTAGACTGCAGTGTTCCCAAAATGGAGCCACCGCAAGAGATGCAGACCCTTGACGGTAGTAAGGCACAAAGGAGTGCTGGGCTCCCTGAGGTGCTTGACAAGGACGCGTTGGCACTGGCAAAGACGGGAAAAAGGCAAGTCCTACAGGTATAGAGCACCACGATATATCTCCAGGCAGCACAGAGCTGAAGTTAGACAGCGGAGATTTGGGTTGGTGAGCATGACTGGTTTCTCGTGCGGGATCATGGCGACATGGGAAGGGCTGCTTGTGTAAGAGCCATGCCCAACCTTCAACAGAGAGTTCTAAACCCATCTAATGTCGCGTAGGACGTTCTCTCTGGGCTTGGAAAAGTAGATTGATCTCCCCTGGATTTCCCAGTTGAGTGGATTATGATCACTACAATCTTCTCAACTGATACATAGGAGATAGTGGCGAATGAAGCTGACTTTTGGCAATAGCGGTGGTCCTGCAGGTCTTATTTACGGCTTCCTTCTTGCCTGGTTCGGTACACTCTCTGTATTCATCACTATGGGAGAGTTATCCTCCATGATACCCACGGCAGGTGGCCAGTACCACTGGGTCAATATATTGGCGCCCGGCAAGTCTAAGAAGTTTCTCAGCTACGTTACCGGTAATTACACACGCTCACAACCATCTTATACAATCCCGAATTTTAATTTTCCCAGGATGGATTACGGTCGTAGGCTGGGTCGCGGCCTTGACAGCTACTGTGTACTTCACGGCCACATTGGTTCAGGCCCTCATAGCTCAAAATGACTCAGGATATACCGCACCAGGCTGGCAAGGCACCCTGCTCATGTGGGCGGTGCTGGTCTATTGCGTAGCGGTAAATACTATCCTGAGTGGGGTGCTTCCTGCGATAGAAGTTTTCATCTTGATATTGCATGTCCTCGGTTTCTTTGCCATCATCATCCCCCTCCTCTATCTTGCGCCTCATAGCAAGGCCAGCTACATCTTTTCCACGTTCTTCAACAAGGGTAGATGGAGAAGTCAGGCTTTATCGTTCTTCATAGGTCTGCAAGGCAACGCCGCTTCTTTCGTTGGTGAGTTCACCCATTCCTGATTTTAAGTTCTTAAGGTTCAAAGCTAAACGGATGACCAGGAACGGACGGGGCGATCCATGTAAGTGTGATGCAAATCCTCCGCTCCTTACAGAAGAGACGACTCAAAGACTTGAATTCAGATGTCCGAAGAAGTCAGAGGAGCCTCCACCAACGTTGCACGCTCTATGGTATTCTCTGTTCTCCTCAATGGAGTACTCGCTTTCGGAATGCTCCTAGCAGTGCTTTTTTGTGCCGGCGATATCGAATCGGTTCTGGGGGCCTCAGGCTACCCCTTCATCACCATCTTCGCGAGCGGGGTTCGCAGTAGTGTCGGAGCGATTGCAATGGCAAGCCTTCCTCTCGTCTTGTCAGGATTGGCGGCAATTGGGAATATGGCAGCCGCAAGTCGTATGATGTGGGCATTCGCCAGGGATGAAGGTCTTCCGGGGTGGAGGTCTCTGAGTAGGGTGCGTTTATTCAGCCAGTACTTGAACGTTTCTTTTTGTGCTTCAGACGTGACAGGGAACTAACAGTCAGTGGAACAGGTCGATCGCCGTACGACAGTTCCTACTATCGCGATCATCACCGTTTCCATCATGTCCGCACTCCTTTGCCTCATAAACATCGGTTCTTCCACTGTCATGAACGACGTTATTTCCCTGGTGCTACAAGGATTCTATACTTCCTATTTCCTGGCTATCGGCCTTCTTCTCTACCGACGTTTGCGGGGCGAGATAGCGGAGCCGGAGAATGATAGCAATGTGGAATTCCAAGACGCGCAGAGTAAGAGGTTTACCTGGGGACCATGGAGGATCAAGGGATGGGTGGGGACGCTGAATAACATGGCAGCATGCGTGTACCTGATCTTCATCTGGATCTGGAGCTATTGGCCAGCGTCACTGCACGTTGATGCGGTAGATATGAACTATAGCTGCCTTGTGCTGGGCGTGGTCGTGATCGCAAGTGTCGTGTATTATTTTGTGAAGGCAAGGAAGACGTATCGAGGTCCCATTGTGGAAGTGGATTTAAAGTCCTCGTAAAAATAGACTACACCCTTCGAGCCAGTTGGACTGAGAGCTATCGACAAGCGCTTGCTGAAGGGAAGATCACTACCGCATTAGATAGTAGTGAGACTCAATGTCAAGAACTTGAATGCATGCTTTGCACGCTAAGCTCTGAAATAAACAGTAAAAATATTAATAAATATATTTCTAAAGCAGAAACATAGCAATAAATAAGTTAAAGTTGAAAAAATTGGAAATTGAAAAATTGAAAAAATTAAGAAAAAATTACGTCGGCATTTCTGGAAACTAGGCGCCGATGGCTTTTAACCTTGCTGCGGGCTCAAATAGCTACATTAGCTACATTTTCGGCTGTGAGCATCATTGTTAGATAAATCATTAAATAAGTCAATTAGTTGATTATCTAACTAGTTATCTAACCATCTATTTAGACGAATTGTTGACTATGTAGGATGCTTGTTAGGGAGCCATGAAGGGAGCCATGGAGGGTGTTTGGTAGGGAATCATGAAGGGAACCATGGAGGGAGCCATGAAGAGTATTTGGTAGGGAGCCATGAAGGAAGCCGTGGAGGGTGTTTGGTAGAGAACCATGGAGGGAGCCATGAAGGGAGCCATGTAGAAAGCATTGTTTGAAGCACTGTTTGACGTGTGTTATGCGCCCGACCGACGCGTATTGTGAAGCATGTAGGGTGTTCGATGAAGAGCTTGATAGGGAGTTTGATGTTGAGCCATGGAGGGTGCTTTCTATTGAGCTAATTAGCATGTGCTATGAAGCATGTATGAAGCATACTATAAAGTAGGCCATGAAGCGAATTGACGCATATTCGAACGCGTCGCATGAAGCATGTTTTGAAGCGAGTAGGCTGGTGAGTAGGCGAACGAGTAGGTAGCTGAGATGGTAGCTGAACTTGTAGGATGGCGAGTAGGTAGGGTGGTGACTAGGGTGGTGAGTAGAGTGGTGAGTAGGGTGGTGAGTATGGTGGTGACCAAGTAGGGTGGGTCGGCTGTCAAATTTCGTCAAAGCAAGATCCAAGATTTTAATTCAAGCAAGATTCGCTCAAAGATGCTAATGTGACTCGGGGCTAACCTCGAGCCAGAAATCAGCCCACAATGTTGCTGAGAGCGGTTTTAGCAACATCAATTCTGCGGGTCGACTTCTCGTCGTTCCGAAATGTCGACGTATAAAAAAGTCAAACATAATTAAACTGTAAAAAAATAAACAATTATGAAGTAAGACTTCGAAGAATGAGTGATGATGAGTGATTTTCTGAGGTTGAAAAAGTGATGCTGAGAGATCAAGAAGACATGATGCAGCTGTTCTGCCCTTGGGTAGAATAATGGCTTCGAAATTCTTTTTCTTACAAGTCTTCATCTACTACTTACTAGGTTTGAGAAGAAGGACTGACTATGCTGCATAATCGTGAACAGCGCGATGATAATAAGGGAAGCGACGAAGATTGGCTGGAAGGTGTGCTAATCTGGGCTGAGGGAGGTTCTCGGATTGAAAGCAAGCGCTGAATTTTTGTAGTGTTCTCATTGTGCTTCCATATGAAGTATTAAGGCTGACTAGGCTGCAGGAAGAATACTTCGCAATGGTATGAGGGACTGCGTGATACTGCTCATGGCAAGAGCAGACGTGCTTATGTCGGAGAATCTTGTTGAGAGAGGGGAAAGCTTGGAACGCTCTGGTTGTGAAGGACTTTGGAATGTGGCCAATGATATTAGGGGACAAGGGTGAACTAGAAACACGTGTGATGCTGCTAATAGGTCTATTCATTGTTATATTCTCTCATCATCGACTGTAACTCGAAAGAAATGAAAGAACGCACAAGTCAACCCAGACATGTTTTGCCGATATCTTTGTCTTTCACATTGATGATTTATCTTTGCATTCTGGTGTTCATTCATCTGTCTCGTTAATTGTCATCATCTCTTCAGCAAACGTCTATCGAAATGTGTAACTCGCTTCTCAATCCGAAAAAGCAGGTCTTCGACACAGTTGCCAGTCTTATTCGGCCCTTCCGACGATCATGTGGCTAGCAAAGCCACCAGATCAACCAGGTCTCTCTTTCTAGGTCACTTTGAACATCACTATCATCCTGGAAAGTTTGGCGAATTCACTACGGGCACCCGTGTTCCGCTGATGGCTGCCGATCTGAGATACCTCCAGCATTTCGCATACTATCATGCTGGTTCTTTGCAAGGTTTTGAGCATAGATCTGTATAGACTTCTGCTGCACTGATGGATTTTTTTGTGAAAACGACATGAACTGTGAGTCGAAATTATTGCCGGAGTGAATGCCGTTGTTTATTCAAAGTTGGTTCGCTTGCTGAACTGTCGTATTCGACATCACCTGCTGCTGCCCTATCATTTTCTGTGAAGCCGGCGCGGAAAACGAGGGAGAACTAGCAAATGAAGACGAGGGACCCTGGTAATAAGGGTTTTATGGGTTTTGAGCCATCAGCAGACGTTTCTTTCTCTGCTGCTCGAGGAGCATCAGCTGCATCTGATAATCTTGCTGCGCATGATTTCGGCCTGCTTGGTTTGAGGCTCCGTTGATGAAGGCGAGTGTGAATTCGCATTGCTGGTTATTGGCAATGCAGAGGTCGCAAGGCGTCTGGCCTTGCGCCTTTCTCTTGCACTCCATGTTTGTTTCACGGCAGATATCGCATGCCTGGCGAACATGTCAGCTAGATGATAACCACGAGAGAGTGTACTTTGTGTGTACTTCAGTCCTCTTGTCCCACTCAGCCCTTCTTGCTGCATCCGCCACTTGATTACTTTCCAGCTCCCAGTCAATCCTTGCCTCGTTTATAGCCCCTTCGTCTTCAACATTGGCCTCTTCATCCGCATTGCGCCGGACTCGACATCTACTGATGGACATTCTCGTGTCGCTCTCACGAGAGCCCACAATGTCCTTCCAAGTCTGGACAGGGTTTCGAAGATGGCGAAGTCCAGACCTTTCTTGTTCCTGTTCCCATCTATAACGACAACGCGTTTCGATGTCGCTTTGCGCAATAGCTCTAAGGCTGGGCTTGATGTGTGAAAACCCTCCACTAACAACGGGGTAAGGAGTCCGATCAGGCTGTTCACTCGATAGCGAGAGATGCTTGATCTCGCCGGCCTGAATTGTGTCAGCTCCGTGTTCAGTTTGTCGCGACGGACCTTCGAGGCCTACCTGTGCGTCCTTCAAAACACACTCGGCCATCTTCTTCTCTTCGAAAAACCGAGCGAAGAGATCTCTCCATTCAAATGAGAGCTCGCCCTTTTGCTGGTCGATGCTCAGGCCCGGCACCACACAATCATTCAGCCCGCGCCTTATCTGAACCACAAATAAACCGGAGGAGTGTTCGAAGAGTCGCAGTCGACCTCCCGGCTTCGATTTGTCTGCTTCACCCATTCTTCCGAGCCCTGCATTGTCGCGAAGATGCTGGAAGAGTGCACGCCGCCAATTCGCATCACCATGTTCCTGACGCAGAGACATGACTGCTCTCCCTGGGTACTTTGGCATGAAACCATCGAAACTACATTTCAACCGGAAGTCGTAGACTTGGCGTCCAACGTTGGAGTAGTTGGAGTAGCTGAGTTCTATGCGATGGATTTGGCATATTAGTCGTGATTATCAAGGCATAGATCTTCTTCCCCTCAGACTAACTGCACTACCGCCGCGGTCTTATAATGCAGGGAGCTGGGAAACGAAATCAGGCGAGGAAGCTTGCCACCGTTGCAATTTGTTTGGGAGGCATGCAGTAAAAGTACGGTATTGTCGGTACAGCCGAAACAGAAAGCGAATCAACTCACGAGTATCAAAATGCAACCAAGTCTTAGGCAGATGTTCGATACGAAAAATCTCTTCGATCTCTTCCCGAAATTGCTTAGAGACATGTCTTACCTCTGTCCAGAGGTATTGTAGGTCGTCCTGGCCCTTACGCTCACGGAGATTGTGCAAAGTGAGGCCCCAGATCTCCGGGGGGAAGTGTGGACGAGATGACATGATGCGCACACTGGACGGTTGACGGATTGAACAATGGCGTTGAGAGGAACGGGTTTTCTCAAACGAGGCTGAAGAAGCTGACTCATGATGCAAGGGGTGAATCAAGCACGCACTCGGAGTGAGTCGGCCTAAGCTAAAGGGCTGACTGTTACCGTCACGAGAGCAACATAGAACATTCATTGAAGACCGGCGCCACTGACTCTCCAAGGCTGCAACGATGAAGGAAGCTGAAGAACCTCTTGTACAAGACTGTGATTAAATTCAGATCCCACTTTTCGAGGCCTGCGCAGCTCACCCCAGGCCGAATGTAAAGCTGAGCTGACATATTCTCTCGTTATTCTACAAGCTACAGTAAGAAACAAAAGTGAATGAAGTCAATTTGTAGATGGTTAGAAGTTGTCATTGCTGAAGATAATGATAGGGAACTGGTTCCAGCCAACCGGTCAAAAAGGCTGGAATCGCTTGCTAGCTAGGCAAACGGCTCCCAATTCTCCATATATAGCTGTCACGAGACAGTATTTATGAAAAAAGTTATCAATGAGAAAGAACTGTCTACCAAACTTGGTGTGTAACTGAGTGATGCGCAATGGAAATCTCAGGTTCCTCGAGGAGGGTGTACTCGTACATGTAGGCTAGAGGGTGTACGGATAGTGGTACCCTACAGTATTATCATGAACTACGAAACCTTTCTAATTCTTCAAGTCCTTTGCCGTTGCGGACGCACCTCGTACACTTACACCCTTCTCTCAACCTTCTTCCCTCTCCACCCTGCCATCCGTCACTGCAACATCTCTCGACCTATTCAGCGAGCTCGCTGCCACATACGCTCATATCCCCGCACCCAACAACCCCGAATTATCTCACCTGACCTCTTACGCGTCATGAAACGACCCGATACGCCACTTCTGCCCCGCTTGTGGTGCTCATGTTGCCCTTGTATAAAGAGACAGAAGGAACGTTCACAACGGGCGTGCCTGAGAGGACTAGGGGCTTTTAACAAAGGGAGCGGTTGTGGGTTGAAGAAACAAAGGATGGAGGGCTTAGCATGTTGTTGCCGAAGCTGCCAGCGGGCAAAGAACATGATGTTTTCAAGGGGGAAAGGCTCGGCTGCCATCAGCGAGAATACGTTTCGGCTCACGGGCGTGGAAATGCTGGCCAATCGCTCTGGTAGCGGAGAGTCAGGAATCCCGGCTTTATGGTAGCTGTCCCTGCGGTGGGAACCAATTCTACATTACTCATCCTTCAGCGCAACCACCCGGCAACGAGAAGCGGGGCAATTGGTGGCTAGGAAGCTCCGGCAACAAATATGTAGCTGTGCTTGACGCCTGCACGTCCTGCCGCCTGGTAACGGGACTCGAGATCGCAAGCCGGGCCTATGTCCCACGGCACGTCTGCAACTCGGACGTTCCTCGCGAATTTTGTGCCAAGTGCGGCGCGAAGGTACTTTATCGGCTCGATAACAGGACTAGAGATGTCTTGGATATAGGCGTGGGTCTTTTGAAGGCGAAGGTTGGGGCGAGCGCGAAGGAGTGGTTGGAGTGGAATACTGAGGAAGTAAAATTCGCCGACGATGCGACGGATAAGAAGCTGCCGAAAAGTTTTTTGCTGGGGATGAAAGCCTGGGCGCAGCGAAAGCAGTGAGGACATCTTCTAATAATGTCTGTCTTGCGGTTAAAACCGAAATACTTGATTAGTCGATTCTGACTGTCATGTGGGTATCCGTGCCCCCCACTTTCGCTCAGTTCTTCTACATGATACGACATCTAAGTCAAAGGGGCCCTGCTAGCTTTGATTAACCTTGACCCTCAACATAAATTGGCCGGATTACCAGAAGCAGAAAGAGGAAGATGTCTTGCTACCGCCCTCATCCGTTCAAACGAAGACCATTGTCGAGATTCCTTCAAGAAATGAAAGTGTTCGACAAATCCATCGATCAGAACCTAAATAAGTCTTTGCTGTTTGCTCGTCTGCCGGTGCAAACATGAAGACGATTTCACAAAAGCTGAACTCGGACTGGGAGAACAGACATCTCATAGACTGATCATCCTGCGGTAAAGGCAGCTACGTCAACTTCGCGAAAGTGATCGAAATACATCCAGGGGATTGAAGAAATATTGAATGATAAGATTCTGCAAACTTCATCATGATTGATTTGAAATCCCTTACCGCACCCACGGATGTCATGTGAGCGATGTCGTTGGGTTGCTGACGTCAATCATGAGCGGTGTAAGATCTTTGGTCAGGTCGGAGAGAGCAGCACTTGATTGCAGATGTCTCAAGTTTTAGGTCAAGTCAGTAATGATACGACTAATTTTTTGGGCGGGCTGAAACATTCTGCGAAGAGGGTCATCACGCTGAACAGACTCGTAGAGGTCCTCCAAGGAGTAATCGGGAGATTTTGTCGCAGATCCGTGCTACGAACCTTAAGAAGTGACTACTCTTTGTGCGTTAATCAGTCATGACTTTGGGCTGCAGAGGGTTATGAGAATACCTTGGGAACTTCAAGGTCGATTCGATAAATGTGAAGCTCATTTATTGAGTCTGCTCTCTACGATCTCTCTATTCTAGCTATATGTACAGAATTGCATACCATCAACTATCTCAAGTATAATCAGAAGACAACTGCTAGCCATCCTCAGCTTAAAAGTCGCCTAAGTAAAGACTCAACAAGTCTGTTTCCCTTCCAGTGTAGAAATCAGAAAGAACACAATCAAGGTTGGGTAACGCCGGTGCTTGATGTTGTGCCAAAAGACCACCCTGAATGCTTCGCCATAAGCATCACAAGAAGCGAGGGACGAGCTTAGGAGGGCTACGGATAGAGCTGATGAGGTTTGTTATCTATATGCTCACGTAGATGCAATCTTCAATTCCGACTAATGGAATCGGATATCGCACGCTTCTTCGACAATGGGAGGCAATGCTACTTCAGTACAGTGCCAAGCTGTCGCAATACATTTGCTGCAATAGTCTTAGCAATTCGTCTCATTGTGCAAGGGTCTTGGGAAATTAGACATCTACATATTGGCCTTCTTCTTCTACTCACAAGGCTTACAAAATCGTAAGCGATACCTGATCAGAATGTTAGAAAACCCTCTCTGCTCAATTCTCTCCTATTGCTTCCGTTGAGATATCGTCTCAACGCAATACTAGTCACATTGACGAAAATACAACTGTAGCAGCTTCTTTGTTTTTCTTTCGTGTTCTTCGTAGGGTTTCTCGCTCCGCAGGTCGTAGCCCTGATACGGACGCACTGCCTTTAAAGCAATATCGTCATTGAAGTCATAAATAGGCCAGGCCGTGGGACACAGCGTATACGATTACCATATCAAGCGCGATGCCAAAATAAAGAGACTCTCAGCTGTTCCAAACTATCCACGCGTGCCCTGGCCGACGACGGGAGAATTTATATCTGTGCTGCCAAGCGCGACGTTCTTAGTTACTCCAATCAGCGTAAAATCGTCAATTCTCTTGATAAGCGTCTCGAAGCAGCTTTCCCTTCCGCTGGAAAGCATTTTATCGGATTTGGGACACACGATCCCAGCAGGATATCGAATGTGACTTGTCTCGGGAAGAATTCGGGATGAAAGAGCACTTTGTTTTCTCATAAATGGTAATAACACAGCTTTGAGTACAAGTAGCGCTGTTTTAGTTTGAGTAATTATCTGGTAAGAGGTAATCGGTCATCTGTTGATTTCGAGTTTTTGACGGTTAGCAACAGCATGAAATGTACATGTTGAATGATTTCGAGATGTGTTGATGTCGAGAGCAAGGTCGGATTGGTGAGGGACATCCTTGCTAATCGAACTCTGGGTAGTCCTACACCTAATATTATTGATGCCACGACACATCTCATCAATAGTCTTAAAAACCGTATAGCTATATTTTGAACAACTTCATGAACCTTCACGTTCAGAAGCATTTTCGGGCTTCTACGTTCTATTAAATCTCCCCCTCGCTCGTCTGCGACAGCCTTCTATGCCTTGCCAGGTTGCACAATGCCTAATTTCGTGCCAGACTGTGAGCTCACTAGGTAGAACCAATAGATGAAGCGGCTATTCTATCACAGGGAACGTGGAAGAGGTATGATCTTAATACACTTCGAAGAAACGGATATGGTACCCTGGACCGGGCCTTCTTTGATGGTCCTGTACTGCCCATGAAAGCCTCTACCGTACCATGGGCTTGGAAGGTTTCCTTAGTACTGGAATGGAAATTTTTGGGTCGTGGCGACTGTTTCGGCAGAGCGGAAAAAAACGATTCCCAACTACAACGCTTTGGTCCCGTGGCCTGACATCCTTCTTGCCTTGTTGCACTCACCCCTTTGAGCCGGCGTCGGTCGGTCCAGGTTTCTGTCTGATCTTGTGAGCAACGCAACGCAACGCATCTAGGGCAATAATCGCATCAGCTTAGCATACTCCTCGTTGAAGATTTATTCAACCGGTGCATTTGCATATCTGCAACAGTGATAATCACTGCTGCTGCTGATGTCACATATTCCTTCCGGCAAGAACTAAGAAACGTATCTTCGTTGAAGTGGCCTTGTGATCTTTATATTTGTGCTCACATTCAGCTATCGCAAGGCTTTTACCATCGAGAAATGGCTGCAATGCTCGAAATTGATGCAAGGCTTGAAGAGTGAATGTAAATACTAACCAGGAAATATCCTTGCTATGGTGTCATCGTGACTAGCGAAGACTATCAGCTAATATTTTAGTTGCAAATGCTCGCTATAAACATCCATGTTTCCCGCCGATGTTCTTTGACATGTTTCCCGCCAATGTCCTTTGACGGGAATGTCTCTGATTCACCACGCGCTCGAAAGTTCGTTGACCAGAAGTACGTCCTACTTGGGCTCTTCCCATAATGCAAGGTTCACTGCTCACCAAGTGGTTTTTCAAGCTTCGTGGATACCCAGTCTTTCAAAGCTCCCAGGGAATTTGGTCTTCCGCTCAGGATGAATTGCTCCAGGCCAATTATCATATCACTATCCATGGCCCACTTGGCTATTTGACGTTCCGAGCCTTCTGATATTCGGATCAATCGCACTCCTTTGAGTTGCAAATTCTTCCGCAGTTCTTTCCCTACGTTGAACCAGGTACCGCCTCTGATTTCAGTGGACCAGAGTACAAGCTCCTTCAGCGCTTTGTGGCTAACTAGAAACTCCGTAAAAGGGTCTTCCTTGACGAATAAAGTCCCCAGGTGAAGGACCTGGAGACGAGGCCAGTGGTTTCTCGCAAATACTTTCCAGACACCTTTCTTCCAGCCTCTCTTGCATGTCTGTGTATCTGAATACCACGGAAAATTCATCTTGATGGTTTCAAGATTCTTAGCGCATGACAAGAGATTCTTCAAAAGGATAGCCATTGGTAATCTAGGTGAGATAACCATAATGCTGAATTCTAGTTCAAAACTAGTGAGCTTGTGGCATGATCCTTCGATGTTTTGCATAATTGAATCGGATAGATTGTTGAAAGATGTGTCAGACAATGTGTACGAAGATGGCGAATAAAAACGTTGTGCTGTAAGGTCCAACAGCTCACGTTCATGGTAGAACATCTGGTTCGATTTATCTGCGTTGGCTGTTGCTGAAGACATGGTAAGAAGCTTGAATGTCTTTTCCTGAGACCGCTTCCCTGCACAAGAAGTACCCCATGACAATGGTCCTCGGCGGTAGCATTCCCGACCCAAGTCATACGACATTCGGATGCTGCTAATATTGGGCAACAAGTCTATTGCTACATCCGCATCGCAGTATACTATATCAGCCGAGGGTCTATAACCATTGAGTCTTAAATTTGCGGCTCGAGCCTTAGAAAGAGCTTGCACGCGTCGGTTCGTTCGCCAACCTAAGATCGCGGCATTATCACTAATATGCGCTCTACCTTCCCCAGTCCTGGAGAAGTCCGACGCATCGTAGACCAGGACATCGATGATAAGTTCTTCCACTGACTTGCTGAAGACTGGATGGAGGGCGATTCCAACGAATGCTCTCATAGTGTTGGCCCTCGGGCCGAGGGAGGCCCTTTTTATGAGGAAAGGGGAGCTACACACTTCGAAGCTACGGCAGACCAAACGAACAGACTTGATATCGGTCGGGTCAAGAACGGAGAATGTCTGCAGGAGCAGCTCGTTGCTCAGATGTTTGAAGCCGGTTTTGGAAGCTACTGCATGTCAGCTTGTCATGCAGTCTAGGAAAATCAACGCAAGGATCTTTACCAGGCTCAGGACCGTGGCCATTTTGAGAATGACCGATAGTCTTGGGGAATGGGTTGAACAGGCTTGCAAGGACAAGACTAGTACATGGTTGATCCATCATGGATAGAGCAAAAGCGGCCTGCGATAAATATTTGACTCCAAGTGATCAGCTTTGTCGGTCGCAGTGCTGACTTTGGTCGTAGGTGTTGAATCTTGCTGTAAAGGCCAAAGCGTCACTGTATCAGGTTGCGACCAACAGGCGAAACTTCAGTCAGTCTCTATTAATGGCCCACCACGTCGCCTACCACTGGATCATCTTATGTCCGGGCCCACTCAACACGAAGTTTACTCGTCCTGGTCATATACAAGACCCAACGCCTAAAGACGTACGAATAAAGCGTCAACTACGACTGTCACCTTCAGCTTCAATCCCGATCGCTGTATTCCAAAGCCCACCGACCACGAATATCACCATGAACAACAACATGGTGTCTCCTACTTCCCAAACTGGGCCTCGACCCAAAGCCGAGACATCTACCTCTCAAGGTACGTCTACATAAGAATCTGAACCCCCTATTACCAAGACCAGACCTGACCCGTCAGGCCCCACAGAAGGACCGCAAGCCGCAGAGACAGCCCCAGCCAACTCCGACCAACAGAACCGCCAGCTTCCCGTAGCGGGAACTGAAATCTCCAACGTTCCAGCCCCTGGCCCCAACCCCAACCCCAGCAGCAGCGAGCAACTGGATCATTCCAACGCCACCCCATACCCTACCGAGACAGGCCGCACTCCCAGAAGTAAACCCGACGGTAAAACTCTCCCTCTCAATCTCTCACTCAAGCTGTTGATCCCTAGCTCACACAAGCTCAGGCACCATGTTCCTCACGCTACGAGATCTTCCGGCATATGCTCTAGAGCTAATCTTGTCGTACCTCTATATGCCCCCATATCTCGACGAGGTAGATCCGATGGAAAATTTTCTGATAGCTCTTGGCAATGAGTCGGGGTTTGATTGAGTCATGGAGTAGATATTTAGTCATATGGAGATTCGGCTCCTACCCTCAACAACACACTCAATTACTGCTTCGCTATGCCCTGATGTCGACCGATCGAGCATCCCTTTCACAACGGGCATAGAGCTTTACTGACATTGTTTTTATTTCTCCAGTTTGCGATTCCTCTCTTTATTCACACCACATATTTCCAAACAGCATTGATCTTACACTTTCACCCCTATGACTCCAGTACTCCTACCCGCCATCCGCCTCTCTATATCATTTTACAGCTTCACATCTTCAGTCCAGTTTCCTTCTCCCCATAGTCCTCTTAGGCTTGTCATCAAAAACCATTCACGATTATAAACATACCGTGCGCACTAAAGCCTTTGAGATCTGGAGGCCAAAACATCAGAAAGAACAAGAGGTAGTTGGGTAAAATTTCGAACGTGCAATACAAGCGGCATGGAGATTTAGATGTATCACTTTCATGGTGGAACATATAAAACCGCATTGCCTATTTCTTGTCTATCCACATCCCAATCACGTCCCCAAATTCGACCTCCTCTTTTCGAGAAACCTTACCCTCCACCTCCCTCACTCTAGACCAGCTTCTAGAATCATATCAAGACAACACGCGTCTGCGACTCCTAGAGCCACAACTCTTCATTGCCAGAATCACGCATACATATCATCTTTTGCTTTTTGTAACGATAGTGATGTCTTACATAAGTGTCACACAACCCTCCGTTCCGAAATGGAAGAAGACAGACGCAAGGGTGGTAATAGAAAACATAGCACATTCACAGGACTGGGATTTCCGGTGTTGGACTGCCCAGGGCTTCAGATACGAGGTTTGGTTTTTTGTTGACTGAACAAAAGACATCAAAACATCTCAAACTACCATTTCTAGCCCCCCCACACAACTCTCATTCCCTCTCCCCAGGCCCCCCATCACACCAGCACTCCACCCCCTTCACCCCCACATCCTCGCTTCCAGCAAAAAATCCCCTACTCCAATCCTCCCGCACACACACGAGTAAATTTCAGGAGATCTACAGCACCGGCTGAGGAAGCCGAGTAGCCGACGCAAGTATTAGTTGATGAATCGCTCAAAAAAATGTGAACACAGTTTTTTGAGAACAATCTTATTCAGGTGTGTGTAGCATGTTTCATAAGCAAGCGGAGGAGGAGGGATGGAATGGAAGATTCTAGAGATTTGGAGTACAGACGGTAAGAGAAAGGGGCTGGGGCTGAGAGGTTTGGTACGAGGGTTGGAAGGGTAGAGGGCTGGTGGGTGGTAAAGTAGTATTAGCTGTTGGGGTGGGGTGGTGGGGGTTTTTGTGGTTAGGGATGAGGGGGGGTTATACGTCCAATCCTTCTACCAACAGCCTGTAATCGAATCCGCGAGTTAGGATAGGTGTAAGCTCTCGTTCACTGAAATAAACAACACTATTGGTTTCGAGTAGACAGGACATTCAGCAACTTTCTCAACCCATGATCCCCCTCATTCTTTCCTTCTCGTCCTTCACAGCCCAAGCCATTTCTTTAGCTACAGTACATCCCTACAACCCCAACCCGATCATCCTCATCCCCTCGCTTCTTTCATATCCTTCCCCTCATTGACACCGCCGTCATAACACGACAGTCCGAAACCCTGACTGCTAGGTTTCTTCTTCCGAAAGCACGTTCTGCAAGACTTAGGAAATTAGGGGCAGTGAATGAGCATTGGTTTCATGGTGGCCTTCAAAGATGGTAGACGCGTTTCAGTAGTGGCGTCGAAGTGCGAGTGCGAGTGCAAGTGGCTGGGTTGGGATGACGAGGAGTGGGATGGGGAGTGGCGGCGGGTGGGAACGGTGGCGGCGGTGGTGGTTTCAAATGATGGGGCGGGTTGCGAGGGGGAGGTGGGTGGAGAGGGGAGAGGGGAGAGGGGAGAGGGAGGAATAGAGAAAAGGAAGGATTGGAGGAGAAAAAGGATGAAAATAGGAGGAACGGTTGGATATGTTGAGAGAGTAGCTTAGGGGACTTTCCGATTCAGCCTGGGAGGGAAGGAAAATATCGGGATCTTGGGAATTGGCAGGAGAGAGGAAAGGGGTTTTTTCACGGCTAGGAGAATGGGACTTTCAAACTCTACATCACAAAAACAAGAGACTCAACCCTGAACATTGATGACACTGAGTTTGGTTTCGGACTAGCGCTTCTTCTCGCTATATCGCAAAACGACAGACAAAAATAAATGAGAACTCGTCCCAATTCGTCAGACTTCAATTTTGGTCGTATACAACATAATCCGCGTCCTACAACTCATGTCACAATCTTCAATACACTACCAAACCACCCCATCCACATAGCAGCTCTCAACCCTCGATGCGTGATCAATGACCGTTGGAAGCCCCATTCGAGCCATTGACCCTAGTTCCGTTCGTCCCGGCAGTTTCATGGCTCTGTGATTTATGCATGCCCTTAACCGGGGCACCATTGTTAGCTAGCGCACCTCCTCCGACCCTCTTGCTCATTCCGTTCGCATTCTTGAGGTCATCCTTCTTCGTCATGCCGTTGTGCGTGCCGTTGAATCTAATGTTCGCGATGCCGTCGTAGCCCTCAATGCCCGTGGCTTTCTCAATACGCTTGGCAATATCGGGGCTAACTTCACGGAAAATGGCGATCTGGCGCTTGAGGATTTCTTTCTTGGTGCATGTTGACATGTGGCCGGAGACGTTGCTGACGAAGCGCTCGCGGGCCTTTTCGTCCCAGACACGTTCCCACAAGGCGCGGGGAGCGTTGAAATCTTCGGGACGGATTTCACTCAAGAAAGTTACGGCGTTCGAGGTAAAATCGCCGTGGACTTTGTCAAGGTCGACGGCGCGGTCCTTGAAACGGATAGGTTCGATGGAAGACAAATAATTGGGGCGAGAACCCTGGTTGTAGAAAGCCATGTTACCATCGCGCTGAAAGTTGCCAATGCGGTAGCTGGTTCTGGCTGCATTGACTGGGAGCTGTTGGTAGTTAACACCGACTCGGTGGCGGTGAGCGTCGGGGTAGGAAAAGAGACGCGATTGCAAGACTGGGTCAGCAGATGGCTCGATACCTGGAACCATGTGGGCGGGATTGAAGGCGGCTTGCTCGATTTCGGCGAAGTAATTCTTGGCGTTTTCGTTGAGGGTGAACTCGCCAACTTTACGGAGGGGGAACTGCTTATGAGGCCAAACGTGGGTAAGATCGAAGATGTTGATCTTCTGCTTTTCCCAGAGTTCTTCGGCTTCTTTGGCGGTCATGGTCTGCCATTCCACAGTCCAGGAGGGACATTCGCCGCGGTCAATCGCTCCAAAGAGATCCTTTTGGGAGTAGTCGGGCGACTTCGTCTTAGATTCCTCCTGTGTCAGGAACTTTGTACCCTGCTTCGATTTCATGTGCATCTGACCGTAGACCCATTGGCCTTCCTTGTTGACAAGCTTGAGAGTGTGGCCGGCGTATCCGTGCATAAAGCGGTAACCGTCCGGAATGCCGCGGTCACCCATGAGAATCATAACCTGGTGGACAGACTCGGGGTTGTTCGAGAGGTAATCCCAGAACATTGTAGAGCTGGACAACGATTAGCAAGAAGTGCAGAAGATTGAATAGCACGGTACATACTCATCGGCACCAGTCAAGTGGGAGGCCGGGTGACGCTTTTGAGTGTGGATGAAATGAGGGAACTTGGCAGGATCACGCAAGAAGAACACTGGCGTATTGTTTGCGACCATATCCCAATTGCCCTCTTCGGTGCGGAACTTGACAGAGAAACCCCGAGGATCACGAGCACCTATGAAGATTCCGGATTAGCATCACCTTTCCAGTAGACTACCATGGAGCATGGAGCACGTCTAAAGACTCATCAACGAATGATTGCCTTTGAGTCCTTTGTGCGTCTGGAGCAAAGATCGAGCTGCATGGTATGCTTACAGTCGTGAGAGCCGGACTCGCCACCAACGGTAGAAAAGCGCACCGTCAGAGGGCACGTCTTTCCCTTGGTGCTGAAAACATCCGCCATGCAAAGGTCGTCCATCGGGTCTGTGCACGTGAAGGTTCCGTGAGCTCCGCTGCCCTTGGCGTGGACGACACGCTCTGGGATCCTCTCCCGGTCGAAATGGGAGATGAGGTCGATCAAATGAAAATCCTGGAGTAGGAGAGGCCCATTGACACCGACTCGCTGAGCTTCATACGGGTGGGGCCACGCTGTACCATTGCCAAGGGTGTAGATGGTGTCCTCGGAGGAAGCATTGCGATCGTCTTCGTAGGTTCTGTAGACACCTGCAGAGCCCAGGTTCCCTGATGGCCCAGCTTGGGTGGACATGATCGTATGTAGTGTGTTGGGTATCTAGATGGTGAGAAGGACTAGATGGTGGGCCAGCAGTGCAAGTATGTGGAGCGGAAGTGCAATGAAGAGTGGTAAGAGGCGGCAAGTACGGAGGAAATAATATAAAGATGTTGTGGGTTACGAATACTCGGTATCGATTGGTGTATTCTATATTTTGCCCCTCCCTCGGCGGCGGGGAACAATGAATCTTTGTCATGGTGACGTGCACGGCATTGCACCAATCAGATGACATGGTGAATACGCCGCTCGGAGAATTCCGTTCTTCCGAATGTGAAGAATCTCTCACACGATTTTGATTCATCACGATTCTGATTCTATGATTGAGATGTGATTATCGCAGTGTGACATTCAAAGTCACTGAAGGCCAAGACCGTGGGATGAAAAACTTCCTTTGTCCGGAGCGTAGCGGCAATGTGCAGCTTCTCCTTTTCACTTGCAATGCGTACAATCAGGCACGGAAGGTCAGATGAGGCTCCGAAGCGAAGTACCGAATAGCCGGAAGCGGAAACGACCCTGCTGTCTGTTTTCCTTGTTGCAGTAAGTTTAACCGACTGCAGTCCCACTGCAGCGTCAGGCAATTAATTACCTTAATTATAACCGTCGTTGTACCTGTTGTCGCTGTTGTGGTCGTGACCATCCTGATAATCGTCCTTGTTTTCGTCGGTCGAAAGTGGAAACGAAAGGGGGAGCCCATGTATGGACGCTAGGAAGTTGCGGACCACTCTCCAAGCGCCCTGCTGAGCTGGTCGCTTCGTGACGGAACATAATGCTCGTCAACAAGAAGATAAGAGAACATGAATGGTAGAGATGGATATACCGCTTGAGGTGAGCCCGTTTATATAGCAGAAACAAGCGGAACTTCTAGAGCTAATCTCGAATTCAGACGAACGACCCCATACTATACCTTTTAAAGGAAGTATCGACACTTTCCCCGAATGGATCTTGTCCGAGGCCGCAGCCTGACTCCGCTGGCTCGCTAAGCCCACAGCCCTAGAGGTTAGAGGGCCTGCATGAGAGAGACTGATGGATGGGTTTGAGTTTATTTTCAGACCTTCTGCGTGGTTCACTCTCCCAAGGATCCTCGGAATGGCGATTTCTACTGCGAATTTGAGCAGCTCGGTTTGCGATCATAGGAAAAAAGAGAATTTGCTAGTCCATGTTGGAGGACGAGGCCATATGGGGCATTTTGGTATGTAGGTTGAAGCTGGATAGGAGTCTATCTAGGAGCGAGCAGGTAAAACTCTACTAGCGGGCCCCAGCCCTATCAGCCCTATGAAGACGGAGATTACCATCTCCCCTATTTCCAACTGTCCCATACCATGCACTCATGCTTTGTTTGGAACACATAGCACAGAAGGCTGTTCATCATAAGATGTCATGGACGCTTGTCCTGCTGGAAGTAGATAGCGAAGAAGTCTGATAGCAAGACCAGTCCTTGCCCCGACATGATACAATCTGATCATAGCCATATGTCTATATACACAGCAAAAGGTCAAGAGTCCCTAGTCTTGCTTTTAACATTCATAAACTTTAGACAATGGTGATCATTCCGTGCTTAAGCCGCCTTTATGGATCTTGAAACACTGTCTTCAAGGAAAAGTATACAAGAAAACTAACAACGCTCATAAGAACTCCGAGTACTGTGTTCACGGATTGTTCTATATCCTACCATTTACTTATGTCCAAAGCTGCGTCGCAATAACTACCATCCTATCAGATAGGCGTTCCGAGTATGCCGAGTCATCTCAAGCCAGTGTGGGCTTGCCTGTAGGAGGCTCATTCGTAACTTCTCCTGCAAGGCAATCTCCTGCTTGCTGTGGTACGCGTTTTTCTTTTTCCAAAACCTGAGCGATCTTGTCCTCTATGGCCTTACCATTGGCAAGCGCGGCGCCGCCCACACTCATCCCAAGAATAGCGCGTTTTACCGTTCCCTCTGGTTTCGATTTAGAATGAAGGGAGAGCTTGTCATCTTCATCGCCGTCATGGGTACTCTTCCAAGGCGACATGTGGTAAGAGACCCCAGTCTCAGGATCAAGAAAGTTCTTCGTATTTTCGGTGGGTTTCAGTTCAATCAATCCCTCATGGAGTCCCTCGTCAGGGCCAGTTGCGATCGAAACTTCCCTGCTGTTTGATTCTGTCCAAGCAGCCACCAAGGTGTCCTCGGAGCGGTTGTTGAGGCTGGGTTCCCACAGGAACCCGCCCTCGTTGTCCAGTGTGTCCTCCTCTTCACGGTAGCGGTCTTGGATGATACGGCGACGAAGATCCCCTGGGCTTTGATCCTCTGGTGGGTGACGCCGGGTAATCTGCACTGGGCCCTCGGTTTGCATCGTTTCCGGTCCTTCGGCGTAATGCCGCGTCACTTTAACACTTCCTTCTGATTTGGCTGCGCTTGTGAAGACTACTTCTTCAGGTGATCGAGAGCGGAGTAATGCCAGAACGCCCCCAGCCATGACAAAGGCAGAGAGTGTGGCTAAAGTCCAATTTCCTGCCCCGCCGAAGCCATAATCCGCCGCTGTATGTGCGGTCCAATCCAAGTGAAAGACGCGTTGCATCGAAGTGGTGGCTCTTTTGGTCAGTTTATAAGCGCCTACCCCCGGAGTGTACATCATAGCTCTTTTAGAATATGGTGGTAAAGTCGGACCCTCCCTGAGAACCCTTTCGCACTCCGGACCTCCGGTAACGTTCGCCTGAGACCATAAGCATGTATACATCTTCGAACCTGCACAAGAGTTACCTGTATCAAGCCCGCACACATCTGTAAAAGGTCGTTACGCTCGGACCATCTAGCCATTTCGTAGGACCTAAGCCCATAGACGAACAGCGACACCATGGCCACTAGTAAAGAGGAAATCCCAAGTATAGAATGGAACCAACCCCTCTTAGAAACCCATCTACCGAGTCCCAGCCACGCGCTCCCCTGGGCGTCTGCCGGGGAGCCCGTGTGTTGCTCCTGCGAAACCGGCGTTGCCTGATTACCATGATTCCCCAGTGAGACAGACTGTGAATCTGAGTGGGACGCAGCTGCTTCTGCGCATGCTTCTGTAGTAGGAGGAGGCTGTGGCAGCTGGGGTGATGTCGCTGCAGACGGATCTTGGTTGCCATTCGCTAGGGAGGGCCACGTTTCTTGTGCCGGTAACTGTTCGGCCGATGAAGGAGGCGTGGTAGATGGAGAGTGTGACGATGATAGATTCGAAGACTCGGCGGATGAGTTCTGGACGAAAGATTGATGCAGGACATTGAGCGGGATCTGATTAGATGGTGACGAGCATCGTGAATTGCCGGCGGAACGCGCCCGCCTGGTATTCCGCCCTCGCTCCCATGGGCGGGGCATCCCAAGGACCAATCTCCTCCAGCTACCATAAAATACACGTACTTGACTCAAAGTGTGTTACCGACTTGGGGTTGTTAAACCGTCGTCGTGAAGGTCTTTCGAGGTTGAAGCCTCTGCGTGGTGGAGGGAAGAGCGATGCTACACCAGGTACGAGTACAATAATAAACAGGATATTGACATGATATTGGCAGCCTAGATGGCACGATGGTTTGCCTTGTCGATCTCATTGCGAACCACTTCTCCTGCATACCATTGGAGAGTAAGGTAGTCATGCGGCCCATTGCGCCCGCCTTCGACGCCCTTGGGCCCGTGGTCGCAACCAATTGGGAAGATTCCTCGAACTTGCGATGAGTAGGATTGAAAGAAAGGTTATCATGGTTGAACATGTCAATATTCGATTAACCCTATCACTCATTCGGAGCAGGCAACAACATCCCATGTTCCATGCGCTGAATTTCACATCCATTCTACGAATCATCCATTTGCAAGGCCTGTTCGAACACCCAAAAACGGCTAAGACTTCGAGAGCTGGAGTCTCATTTTTTGATATCTAAATTTAGCAGCAATTAAGGAAGTCCAGCCTCGCAAGCTGATACGACTTTACCCCAAATCTGTGATTACAGCAAATGGTGGAACCACTCTTCGTCAAGCCAGTCTTATAGCTTTCTTTGCAGATTTCCAATGATATGAGCTTGATGATAATGCAGGTGCTGCCTAGCTTTACCATTCAAATCTTCCTCGAGTCGACCCTGTTTTTACCCTATAGTCAAGCATTCCTTATGATGGAGGCACCCTTCAGCTTAAGGGTTATACAAACATGGTGACACGCCAAAGTCCGAGAAATGCAACCTGCGAGTAAATCATCCTGGAACTACACGGTGTTTGAATGTCAAGTGGGGAGATGCTATTATTGATTCTTCATGCATGATGCATAAAGCTATTTTCAATCCTGTGCCTTACTATGCAAGATTCCTTGTCTTCCAAATCTACTGCTTCCCTCAGCCTCGATTGTCCATCGTCAGTTGTAAGCTGATATAGGCTTAAGGAGTTCGGATTCCCTGGTCAACTAGCAGAGCTCTTACCACTATTAAGCATCTTAGAAGTATTTCAATTTAGGGGTTGCTTTCCCTTCCAGACCGCCGGCTTTACCGCGTTCAAGGTTCATTGTGTTAGTACGCCTAGAACCAAAGAACTGTTATACAAGATGATCTCGCTGCTTCCAATACTTCAGCTTTGCGGAATTTGCATTGGGTATGCTCTTGATGCCAACGCGTCGACTAGTTGGTGATCCTTCCTGCTATCAAGATTCACACTATTTACACCCTCTAGGTGCGTACTTGAACGTTACTTCTAGACAGTCCCTACGAAGACCGACAACAACATGTAGTAGATGCTCTATGTTTGGGAATGCCTTTGAATATCAATGGTATACCGAGCTGCTCACCCATACCGCTGCAACAGTCGTATTTGCGATTGACAATTCAACCAACATTACCAAGACTTCAACAATTCAAGCAGGCACCTTGGTGATCCCCGACAGCCTTAAATATGCTTTAGTATCTACTGTCTCAGATTCTTTGGCTACAACAACCCTAGGAGGAATTGCATACACCCTGTAAGATTTCTCTTCCGAGGCTGGACAAGGTGTCTGAACTAAAACATCCCTAGTACTTACCCAACAGTCTATCGGGGCCTTGCAGATGTTCAAATCTATAGTACATTTCCAGCGACCAACAGCGCTGGTTCTGTGAGCTGTGTTTGGACGAAAACCGAGCTGAGTGGCTGGTTCGAAAACGTTTCCAACGCTCCTCCGGGCCCTCTATCCTTGTATTCGACATGCGACTTTGAAATAGTTAGCCCTCCGCAATTCTTGCTGCGCGTCTCGACACTTACGGCTGTTTCAACGAGCTATATTGGACCGCAAACTACCTTAAGCAAGATCCTGCCATCACCCACGTTGAGCTCCCCTACAGTCCGCGCAACAATAATGCCTAGCTCGTATTCTCCATCATCTGCCGAACCTTCGCAATACCCAACAATCGACACCTCTCAGCCACCAAACCATTCAGTGCCAGCGGAACAGGCTCCTGCATCGAACACGATACAGTCGAGTCTGTTTCAACCCCACTCAGGTAATCCCACTCAGGTAAGCCAACACAACCCTCATCGGAATCGGCACCAAATGTGCCTAATGTTCAGACGTCAAAGGTCGCTCATTCAATAGAACAAGGTACCGCTGAGCTTGTTCAGGCCAATGAAGGGGCTAGTGCGCCACTCACCATTTCCGTTGCAACAGTGGTGTATGTTAGTGGTGAAAGCATGACTCCAGGAGGCTTTTCGATCGTAGAAGGTACAAAGGTCGCGGCATACTCCTCGAGCTCTCTCCACGTTGACAGTAGTGCAATACCAATCCAAACCGAATCTAATCCATCATCCTCCGTTACAACACTTGTAAATGGCTTAGTGTTTATAGTCGTACCTGGACCTAGTACCGTCTCTCCGATCGTCACTCCGGTCTCAGTTCTCACAATTGGGAATTCGGTCGTTACCGATGATTCTTCCTCACGTTTCCGCATTGGAAGCCAGACCCTCTTTGCAGGAGGTGCGCCGATCACTGTGTCTGGAACACTTATTTCGTCGACGCCTACAGCTACGGCTCTTGCGGCTGGCTCAAGCAACACAATAATTGGTCATGGACCTGATTTACCAGTCCCCACAATAGGATCACAAAAGCTCTCGGCGGCTTCGGCAGAGCAGTACATGATATACGGCCAAACGCTCACCCCAGGGGGTCTAATAACCATCTCGGGGACTCCTGTTAGTCTCATGCCATCTGCGTCTGGCATAGTACTAGGTTCTAGTACATCGTTGTTCTTAACTCCACCGCACAACGCTCCTGTAATAACCGTTGGATCTTCCGCATACACCGCCGAGGCAGCCTCGAACTATGTCATTGACGGTCAAACCCTGGCTCCTGGCTCTGCCGTCACTAGATCTGGCACTCCGATTAGCCTGATGAGATCCGCCTCCGGCATAGTAGTAGCTTCCAGTACATCTTGGCTTCCAAGCCCAACACGCAACCAACTTGTGGTGACCCATGGATCTTCTGTCTTAACCGCCAACGCGGCTTTGGATTATATCATTTATAGCCAAATTCTTGCTAATAACTCCGCCACCACCATATCCGGAACTATAATCTCCATAGATGCCAAAGGGACCGCAGTCACTCTGGGCACCAGCACCGAAAACGCTGCCCTTGGGTCGCTGATCATGAATGCATTTGGGACTGTAGGTCCAGCTCCCATACCAACCGTCAATGCCGCTAAAGATCTCAACCAACTTTCAACGCTGTCTCCGCTAACCATCGACAAAGTCACATTCTCTGCAGATGCATCAGAAATAGTGCTCAGTAGCACTACCTATGCTGTTGGCGCAGGCGCCACGCCCACGACAGTAGTTGTGGGGAATGAGACCTTGAGTCTAGGCCCTAGCGGTGTGGCATTTCCTTCTACGACGGTCGCCATAGAACTGGGTACTGGTATGAGCCCCGTGGCTTTCACTGGGGATGCAAGCAGAGAGTACAGAGCGAAAGCTGGGTTGCTGTTGACTATGTCGAGTGCAGGAATACTACTAAAGGTATTCGCGGCGATAATGATGGGTTAGAGGGCCTTCTGAAGGGGGAAGAATATGTTTATCAGGTTATGCGAGAAAGACACTCGAGATGATTCTGGGAATTTAATTAGGTGGTGGGGTTCGCGGTTAAACGGGGAGAGGAAGCTCGCTTGGCAATATGTTGATTGCAGGGGTACTCATAATCGTAAAGGCGATGGGGTCATGAATGGCGATGAATCGGTGAATGGCTCTTGTAGGAGGAAGACATGGAAAACATATCAGGAACTCGAGCAAAATTGCAATTGCAAGAGGTCGTTCTAACCAGCCAAATGTTTGGGCCTCAACTTGAAAAATTCTCCGTTCAGGATAACTTCAAGCATCACAACAAATGAAGAGGAACTTGAAACACACCGCCAGTTATATGAACCTTTGGCTTTAGAATCTAGGTACACAATAACCCATCTCGCTTTCTCCTCTCGATAGGTCAAGGTAGTTGCTGCAGTGCCGTTCTGCTGTCTGCATCGGGCAAACAAAATCACCCGATCACATCAAAACATACTGCTGTAGGCATTCTCAGACAGCAAAAATGTGAGACACAAAGTCTTCGGAACGAAGAATTTCCGTGACGGAGGGCATGTCCACAACGGTAGCAAAAACACGTCGCTGATAATCTTCATTTCCCCTTTCTCTCCGGTCAAACTCCAAGACTAAGGTAGGCTTGGAGTGGCTTGCAGGAAACCTGGTTTTGCTTCGGGTCGAGTCCCCCAGCTCCCGCTTCTCCGCTTGGGGGACCAACGACGTCGGGTCCGACGGCCGTCGTTCTGCGTTTGGCCAGTTTAAGAAATATTGATGATGAGGTTGGAGGGGCCTTCTCGGCTTTCTCGCATATCTTGGAGCGGGACCATTGATATCACCTCGGGGTTTTTCTTTGGTGAGAGTTTTTGGCCATTCATTAATGCGCCTGAGGAAGGTGTCTCAAACTGATCCCCGAATGGATGCGGAGAGAATGGGAGCAGGCGAGAATCGCGTGGCACCCGGCATCGAGAGAGATCACAGTATACTCGGGTTTGATGAGGGTATATTGCCTGCCGTTATTTCTCGGTTGGATTTTCTGGATTCTTCACCTCTGATCCCGTATAGACGCCGTCAAGGCGGAGACGTATAGTTTGGGTAATATCATTCAGCTACTGCACGATAGCGTTGAGCATCAGAGCTGTCAGAAAATTGACTTTCCTTGAATTTATATGATATATATCTTCTACGTGTTTAAGTTTATTCAGCATCTTCAAACGAATTTCTAGAATGCTGCACAAAAGCTTCACGAGCTTCTTTGATCTAAGTGACTCAGAATCTGGAGTGATCATGTGAGGTAAAAGCGTTTCAGTCCAAATTCGAAGGAGTGAAGGGTAGAAACAGGTAGATCGCTCCTCTATCTGTTCCCCTGTTCTCCGCGCGGTTTCGCCGAGCCGCTGGCAAAGTTGAGTAGGCATGCACTGTTTTGACCCTGCCCACGCTGGCAACTCGGTTGTGATTGCGGGCTCGAACGGATGAGTACGCTCCATATTTGTACCCATGTTCGCCGCTACCACTTTGCTCACTGGTTGGTTCCATTCAAGCTGGCCGAACTAGACTCGAAAGGGCCGAATCAACCAGCGCGGATCGATCCGTAAGACGCATCCGTAGGGCCTCCTTGCCTAAGTCTTACTTCCAAACCTGCAGCCCACTCCTCCAGGTCACTGATTTTCTCCTTACCATTGCATCCACTACTTCCAATAGCTAGCAAGCTCGTCCCCGACTTCTCAGTCCCATGCGTCATGGCCGCAAGAGTGCTGTTTCGCCAACTCGGAATACCCCAACGACGACTCTGCCAGATCGTCGGAATAAGGCAGAATAGGGCAAGTGTAACCATGATCAATGGAAGCAGTAGCTACAGCCACCGTACGTGGATGTACGATTCCAAGGCAATACCGTTCCCCTGGATTTTCTGGCCGGAATCGCGTCGCATCCTGTATTTTATGGCCGTTGCTATGTTGGCCACAGTCTGTGAGACTCTAGACGCACCATTCTGGGAGACTCTAGACGCACCATTCTGGGAGACTCTAGACGCACCATTCTGGGAGAGCGCACGTAAAATATCATTATTCCATCTATCGCTGCCAGTAGTTTCCATTATTCATGTTTTATCTCATCCAGTTCCACAACGCTAACCCTGCCCCGAAGCTGGCACTGGACGTCAAATTTGACCCGTGAGGAATTAGACCATGAGGTATCGTGAGTTCGGAATAGACCGCGCCCGTATCATTCATATGATATGTCTGGGATACAGTCTCCGAGAACTGTCCTTGGGAGACTATAGCATCAAAAGTCTGGGCACAGAATAAGAAGATGCAATCATAGGCGAAGGTCTCCGTGGTATTGTGGATTTTCAAGCCCTCATGGGAAGTGGTGGGGATGACTTCATATAGTATCACGGAAAATGCAGCTACTTTACCCTGATACGAGTCGAATGTTCTTGTGTTCAGTGGCAGCGTAGAGGACATAGCAAAGACACCCTTGTAAACGCCTTTATTTTGCAAAGACAAACAATTTGGCAGATAGCCTTTGGTCAAACATTCCCCAGCGAAGACATTCACGCAATTGCCCTTGATGAGTGAGGAAACGTCAAGGCACTCAGAGGTAATTGCTAGTAAAGCGTATGTAAGAAATGTACAATTGCCTGTTGAGCATTGCGGGTTAATGGCAGCGAATGTAGCAGATAGATTGGCAATTAAGGCATCGTCTTAAATTGCAGCTGTCACAGATTGCTGAATGTTCCTATCAATGTTCCTAGGATAGGCCCCGCCCGCACCATATCGGTCATAGTATTGGCTAATCGAAACAGTGGCTGTGTTGTTAGCCTTCCTCAGAGGATACCGAACCGATTGCTGCACGAAAGCGTCGGAAACTAGAGCCATCACAGTCACAAGACATCCGATAGATGCAAGTTGGAAGAAGCCAAGGACGAGCAGAAGCCTTGTAGCGCCCATGGGCCCTCTGGATGCCACGTCAAAGGCCTGGAATCTGTCTAGCCTTCTATTCTTCCGATGATACCATATTCACTTTGATTGTCCGAGGCAGGATCCTACGGTGCACAAGGTGGCTCCTTTCAAGATAGTTGCCAGGGTTGACAGCAGCGTGTTGAGATTGATTGAGTGATTCCATTCTGTCGAGGGTCGCTCGTGGTATAGACCAAGTATGATGCCGATGCTTGCCAAGGCAGCGACGGCCAGAAGTATTCCGACGTATTCAATAGTCCAGCTATCAGTGATTAACCACGTCCAGAGCTTGCGTAGTCGCAGAAATTTTCGTCTCGGGGGTCCGTTGCCGGCTAATGATGCTTGAGCTCATCGATTTTGGTTTCATATTTTCTCGTGATATTGATAAATGCATGATCGGAGATAAGATGCTGTAGATCACTTGGAGAAGAGTCCACGCTTGTAGTCATGCCTCAAAAGAAAACTTTGTCGTTAGATATATAACATGAAAGGTGTGCTCGAAGATAAACTCGTGTACAAAAAGCATATAAAACCTTTTAGCAGATAGCGTATGGGGCCACGGTACGCCCGAGAATGTTTCAGCGGATGCATCGAGGTAACCATAGGGAGCCAATGGAGGTTCATCCCCTTTCTTTACATGCACACCTCCACATCGATGCATACTCACCCCCTAAAGTTTCATCATACTTAGGCCTTCAACACCTCGCTGAGGCGTAAATTTTGCGGCTTGTATTACAGTAAAATATAACCAAGGAGCAGAGACAAGCGACGATTTACAGGAGACAGCTTCGACAGTGATGCAGTCACAGGAGAATAACGAGGGGACCGGCGAGGATGTCGAGGCCCAGCGAGGTCGGATAGGGCGGGGGCGGGAATTGGGGCGAACAGCTCGGAGTCTCCGACAGCAAACTTTTACTTTCGTACCTGTATAAATCAACGGAGAGCTACCTGCGACGTTTCATATGCGGTGTATATGCAGAGAAAGAAGATGTACGTTTATAGGCTCCCTAACTGTAGATTCTGCAGGCAACCAGGCGAAAGAGCTGCGAGAAAGTGAAGTATTGCGTCGTTGGTTACCTTATTGCCTTGATCTGCCCATAAGAGATAGTCAGTCAGACGGCCTGCGATAAGATTCCTAGCATCCTTAAACTTTATCTCAGGGAAATTTCCCTTCTCTTGTCACATCAATGATGCAGTGTCACCAATTCTTGGAAAATTAGTTGAGGCTTCGTGGCTCGCTTGCGATACATGGACCTCATGGTCTCTGAGCTTCACCATAATCGCATGGCGCAGCATCAATCCGGTTGGTATTCTAGAATTCTCGGGAGCTGGAAAGTGGATGGCGATCAAAAGGGCTAAAGTTTAGGCTAAATGTGAAGATTAAACCGTAGGTTGGTTTCTCACACGGATCCCACCTCTGAAGTTGTTCTGAATAAAGTAGTCATTAAGCTGGGGTCCTGACGAATTGGTATACCTATCAATTTGGCAAAGCCAGGAATCCAATTATGATTTGCAAAACTTGATGTGTAGCGATTTGAACCAATCAGCGCCGTCACATGATGCCTATTGATTCTGGCTTAATGGCTCGCCCATCTTCTTGTGCAGGACGCCTTTCAACTTGGAAGAACAGAGACGGTAGGGTGCCCGCCCACGCGCAAATTCATCCTTCCAGCGCTTTGTTACAGCTCCGCAATGGAATTAGTAGGCCTTATTAGAACGAAAGGTGGTGCAGGCTCTTGCGAATTGCATGATTGACAGCATAATTGTTTTTGTGATCGAGATACATCTTTTCACTTGTGAAGCTTCTTTTGGGCCTTCGTTTGCAGATCACTCTTTGTTGGCGGCCACCTCGATTGTGTGCTGTCTTTCCTATTGGCCACATGTCTAAAGAACCATAGAAATAAAGACGATGAAGACTTCTATTCACAGGGGTGTCACAAAAGACCCCAGAGATTTCCCTAGTGTGAACTCTATCAACGGTCAAAGCCTGGTTACCATGGCTCTGAGCCGTCATCAGGACATTGGAGGAGATCATTGTTGGTACACCGCCAGTGAATATCATACCAACCAACAAGCCAGGGTCCAATGAACTGAGGATTGATCGCACACAGGCTTACCACCGCGTAGACAGTGGCCGAGGTCATTACAAACGACTGGAACTGTACGAAGAGATGTATCTTTCATTGACTATAGTTTTGCCAAAATACGCGTGTCGGAAAGATGCATCCTGTTGTAATGAAAATCAAAGCAAAGGTATGTGACTATTTGTTGAAGCAGCGATAGGTGTAAGTGTGTAGATTCTATGGAGGTGAAGGTTCACCTAACTAGATACCCCTGACTAACCCGATTAGGATAGGCCCTGAGCATCACGTGCATCAACACTATTATCTTCTTATATCAAGATCGAGAAACCACTAGTCGACAGTGAACCAAACAATAAGCAGAGAGGTAATGGCGCCATTTGAAATCTGATGCATCTATGTCGTCGGATATTCCTCTACCTCGATGTTATCTCAATGGCTACGGCAAGGGTAGAAGGATTGAGAAGTAAAATTTCTCAATTGTCGCCAGCTCCGACGACGTTCATAGAAAAGCAAAGTGGTTGTGCGAGAAGAGAATTTAAGCAAGTTGAAGACTAACGAAGGAAAGAGAGATCTGAACACTGTTTCTCAGCGATATTCGCTGAAAATCCCTAGAGTAGATGTCCTATAATCATCTAATCATCATGACTCCTCTCGTTTGACAACAGACTCGCGCACCACTACCTGCTTATACTTTCTTCCCCCGTTCTCTCTCCTGCTCAGCGCCACCCTCCTCGTCGCCAGGCCCCTTCGTTCCGCATAGAGGTCATCGATACCCTTGGCATCATCGCCCAGCGCCGGATTCTCGAAGCTCTCAGCCACAACCGCAGCGACACTCAAACGCGCCTGAGTGTCCCTTATGCCCTTGTCCGACCACGTCGCCACGAGCGCTATGGCTGTTAACGCTATCCCAAGAACTGCATACAAAACATCCAATATCACGACAGCCAGGAACGGAGCCTTTGGTACGCGCGTGACTAAAGTCTGAGTGCTTGTCAGCATCCCGAGCGGAGGCCGCTGGACTAAAGCGCCGGCGAGGAGAGCCATCATGGCTCGGTCGTAAGTAATTGCAAAGCCTGCAGCGAGGTCGGAGGGTTTTTGAGCGCTCGTAGCCGTGGAAATGAGACCTTCATGCAGAATTTCGTTAGCGAAGCCCGATGTCATTGCTGTTATGACGGGACGGCTGTGGTGTTGTTCATTAGGTTGCAGTGAGCTACTGATAAAGTGCCGTTGGAGAAATGGTATTTCTAGAGACTGGTTGTGAGTGAGGACTCGAGTAGTGAGGGGAATAAGAAGTGAGAGGATATAAGCAGTGAAGGACGGTAGGTAGATCTCTGGTACTTACGACTTCGGAAAGATTGGTTGTACATGACATAATTCCTCCACTTTCGCCAGCCGGCTGCATGACGATTTCAGGGTCGATATTGGGGTCGGAGTAGCGGAGCAAGAAGAGAAGACCCCACCAGAGCTCGGGGTTATCTTCCGAGGCAGGTAGGAAGCCTGGGTCGTTCTTCGTCGAGTTACTGAAGTAATGGAAACCCAGACCATGATTGTTGCCATCAAAGGCATTGGTGTAAGTGGCAGAGGACGTGGGATCCATCCACTTTTTGGGCTGTTGTCCCAGTGGTCCCGGATAGTTGTGAGAAGTTGCCTGTGAAATTCAGCCCTGCAACTGCGACGCTGCAGTTGAAGGAGATATCCGCGTCGAGATAGGGCTCAGCGCCCGACGATGCCTGCGCATCGCATAAGGTCGTTACCATGTGACATCTGGTGTTAGACGCAAAGCTTGTGGCCTCGAAGTCGACGTTTATGGGCGGATAGGCGGGTCTTAGTATTGCCATATCTTTGGTCATATAAACCTGGTTGATTGCTGATTGATTGTTGGCGGTCTTCAAGTACTCGCTATAACCGACCAGCTTGACGGGGTTTGCACCTCCCGCTCCATTCTCGACTCCTCCGAGCGTAACACAGCCTGGCATCGGAAGTCCTCCCCGAAAGTTCGATCCGTTGAGACATGTCGGGTTAAGTCCACGTCCAGGGTTGAAATCCAAGAAGGAATCCGAGGGTTTCACTTCCAGGTACTGTACCGAATTCGTACTCTAAGCTGCGTCAGATTGGGGTTCACAGTAAGGAGTTTCGTAGGGCTTACCACGTGGAGCCACCAATCGGCAAGGGTGATCAGGACACTGATTACTTTAAGCAATGGCCCTTTGAGGTCCCGTGCCTTCGTCGTGTACGTACGCGAGAAGCGCCAGAGATGCTAGCATAAGAACTGCTTTGATCAGATCCGGCACCGATCCCAACCGTTTGCGCTTTGGAGCCACGGCATATGTGACCCAGAACCAGAGCACCGTCAGTCTCCCGTCGAGTGTCTTGATCAATAGTCCTAGTTGATATGGTGATGGCAGCTTGCCTGAATTACCTTCATTATGATCTGATTTCCTGGAGATGTGGGGTAAGAGAAGAGACACATTGCCGCTGAAATCAATAACGTAGCAAGAGTAGAGGATAACGAAGATATAAAGACCAAACGTGTAGCCGAATAATCAATGTAATATGCTGATCCCAGAGGAATGCCCGTGCTATTACCCGTCGAGTATGTGGAGCTGTTGTCAGGCACGAGGTGGTTGTGAACCAGGACTATGAGCACCACACTAAGTGCCAGCATTGGAATGATTACCATGGCCGATGCGAGCATGATCTCCAGCGTCTGTCCACCCATGATGCCCCTCCATTGTTTGGCGCCGTTGAGGCTCTTCGTCTGCTCGCTGAGCGTATGGTGACGCACAACTGACTGTGTCTTCTTGAAGGTGCCACCACCCCAAGCCATGCTCTTCCCCCAAGCCATTTGGCTGATGTTCGGGGTTATGGAGACCGCGGAAAAGTGTGCGGCGAGAGGCAGGGCACCTCATATTATACATGAGCGCAGCCTCGTTTTTCAGCTTTGAAGACGACTCAAGCCAGATCGACTAGAGGCTTGGGGAACATTAAGCCGCATAGGAGCATTAGATTGACCCACCTACAGTATCTGGCGGCGCAGTCACCTAATCGGCCAGCAGTTCCCCCGTCGGGAGCAGTCCCATCCCGTAGGGCTTGGCTGGAAACTTCTTTTCCCCTATATAGTCAAGATTTGGACGATACGAACATTCTGCGAGCGCAAAATCATTGTCTCGTACCTCATCAGCTCGTCCAAAGAGTACTTGAAAGAAATGCGACAGATTTGAGTGACGCTAGACGATTCTATTTTAAGCATCTAACCTAAAGGATTTGGGGCCATCATTGGCACGATTGGGTATGATAAGGGAAAACCTTCCCTCGGGAAGGATTCAATTGCGTCGCAACCTGTCCTATTATCATTCCTCATACGGAATTTCCGTAGAACTGTTTAGATTGAAGTATTGAGAAAACATATAATTGAAGGAAGAACCGCATATGATGAGGACCGATCCCCATGATCATGTCGTTGGCTCTTAGACCTAGAATCACTCTACTAATAGTACGTTAAACAGCGCCTCAATATCGGTTCTCGTACTCGACTTGTTGCCTGCCCCTACTTCCTTTCTTAATCGTAAGAAGTTGGTCGGATAGTATAGCCAGCACTAGTGATGGACATCATCGAGTAAGAGTCATGTACTCGATACCTCGTAACTCTCAGTCGTTCCACAACGCACCAAACCTCCTAATCTACCGTCTCTAGGTAGAATAGGGTAAGGTACCTTAGAAAATCAAAGTCGTTACATATTGAATAATTCAGCTCCGCTAAGTGATTCTTGGTCCAATAACTCAAAAGGCGATGTGTCACGAGGATGCTTGCGGGCTGTCGTTCTCTCAAGTAGAAGAAAAATATGTCTCCATAGCGACCACTTCACCACTTTATTTGCCTTGCGCTCGGTTCATGCGGGCTTCTGCCCTCCACGTCAGATCATGATTTAGATTTGGACTGGGATGTCTTGAGGTAATACTTCGCATTGTCAACTTTACGTCGAAACTTGTAACCCGATTAACCTCCCGACTGCAGCTTCTTTTCTAGGTTTTCGGGGGCATTAACGTCCCCTGATTCTGAACTCCCACGTGCGGTAGGATAGAATCGAATTTATTCAGATACCTCAAACCCCAAAATGTTAGCATGCTTGTCTCATAGAACAAGAGAATACCTATATATCTACAGATATAATGGTGGAAGAAGGGGACAATGAGAACTGACGAAGGCTGAGAGGTAGGCGCAGTAAGCGAGCGCTACGGTGACGTCACGCCAGCCAGCTGCCAAGTGGTCACTCTTCTCGGTATTTCAACGTTTCACTAGATGGAAATCCCTTAGGATACCCCATAAGCACGAGATGGCGCATGGAGAGCCTCTGCATCGGTCCTTGATACTGGACACTACAGCACATCTCTGCTACCTCTTACTGATTACAACCTTAGGCCCGCTTCAGTTTGGATTCCATCTTGTACGCATTGCACTAACAGAAGCTTTGCTCACACTAGCTGACGACTCTACAGGCAGAGCTAAATGCTCCTCAAAAAGTTATTACCTGCGAGGACGAAAGCGCCTCCAATCTTGGCCTCAAGCCTGACCTTTCTAAGTGCCTAGTGAGAACCACAGGTCAATTTGCCGTCGTGTCTTCCATCTATACCCTCGGTGGCCTTCTGGGTGCCTTGAGCTCCGGTCCGTGCTGCAACAAATATGGAAGGCTTCTTACGATGCGCTTGACCACAGTATTTTTTGTGCTGGGTCCTGTTTTCGAAAGTCTTGCCGGCAACATTGGCGTGATCATAGCCGGGAGGGTCCTTTCAGGTGTGGGCGCTGGAGCAGCTATCGTTGTCGTACCTATCTATATCTCTGAAGTTGCCCCGCCCAAGGAAAAGGGCCTCTTCGGGGCGTTGACACAGGTGATGATCAACCTCGGGATTCTGATTACCCAGCTTCTTGGATATTTCCTGAGCAAGGGTAATCTGTGGAGAATTATACTTGCTAGTGCTGGAGCAATTGGCCTTGCACAAATGGCTGGGCTTCTGTTCGTCCCTGAAAGTCCTAAATGGTTGGCCGAGCATAGATCCCCGGAGAATGCGAGAGATATACTACGAAAGATAAGAGGACGCGAAGCGGACTTGGATGAGGAGGTAAAGGCATGGAACGTAGACAGTAGCGCGCAAGATATCTGTACTCTCCCTTTTTATTTCTATGGTCTCTCCTTCGACTGACCTTTGATTAGCGGAAGAAGAATCGCTTCTGAGGGCCGAACCCGGGTCTCATCCAGCCCCGACTCCTAAAGCTGCGACGGCATCCCTTGGCATCTTTAGCGCAATCATGAATCCAACCTACAGACCTGCTATCATTGCTGTCATTGCTGTAATGCTTGCACAGCAGCTGACGGGTATAAACAGTATCGTGATGTACTCGGTGACATTTCTCTCTACCCTACTTCCCGCGACAGCTGCTCTCCTTACTGTCGCTGTGTCTGCACTGAATGTCTTCATCACCCTTCTCTGTGCTCCCTTATCTGATAAGCTCGGCCGCAAAACGTGTATCCTGCTGAGCATAGCCGGCATGGGCGTCAACTCTATCCTTCTAGGTCTTGGAATGTATTACAGCGTCAAGGTCTTATCAGCCGTTGCTATGCTGCTCTTCGTCGCATCTTTCGCAGTAGGATTAGGCCCTGTACCCTTCATACTTGCAAACGAACTTGTTGGGCCTGAAGCGGTCGGCGCAACACAGAGCTGGGCACTAGCAGCCAACTGGATCGCCACATTCTTAGTGTCACAATTCTTCCCAATATTGAACAAAGCCTTGGGACGAGGGCGGGTGTATTATGTTTTTGCGGCATTTGCCGCTGTATTCGGCGCATTTATTGCCTGGTGGGTCCCCGAAACGAAGGGAAAGTCGGGCGCTGATGAAGTCTGGGGGAGGAAAGAAGCTCGAGAAAGGGTGGAGTAATTGGGTTAATCACGCAGTTTGATTTTAAAACCAAGAATGACTCTGAGCTGCCATTCCTTGATAATCACTGTTCGATGGTATTTTATCTTTACTTGATACAGAAGTAGGGAAAGGTTGCGAGACATGTCGCTTTACTATGGGGACCTTCTATCAATAGTGCAATACGATAGTTCTAGGGTCAACTACCAAACACTAATCATCTATATCATGCGAAACCCTGACCAGTCGAGCAACACGAGAAGCCGACATTTGCAATCGAATACCCGGTTAGGCTCTCGACATGATACTCAACAAAGTTACTCGAGCTAGCACCCTGAGTCGACATACCACACCACTCCTGTGTGATGAATAGAACAACGAAATTTCAACATTTTGGGCTTGTTTCTCTTGACTCAGACAATGCAACATAAGCTCTCAGCCCAGCATACGACTATAAATTCATCTACGCGGCTCCATTTTCCTTACTCTTACCAATTCTAACGCGAAGATACCATTATCGACCAGTTGCCAAGATACACCTGTCTTGACCGCAATCTTACTAGCGATGGATGTTCATACTCTGCCATCCGATTACGGCGAAGCACCAGATGATTCCCAGGCGCTTGTGGATCGTCCTACGAAGGGTCGAGACGCAGGCTACTTCTCCTTGCCTGCTGAAATTCGGAATGACATTATGCTCTATGTCCTGGTACCGGGTCAGATCCATATACAACCGCCTCCCATTTCTACACTGGATGTGCAGAACCTCGTCATGCAACGTGACGCACTGCCACAACTCTCCGATACCGTAAGGACAACGATCACAAACGATATACCTGGTCTCTCAAAACCTACAGATCGGGGACCGTTCTCTTCACGGACACAGTTCAAGCCTGCCACAGCAGAAACTGGCTGTCAATTTCTGGCAACGTGTCGTCAAGCTTACACCGAAGGCCGTGAACTGTTCTATACCCTAAATACCTTCTACATTCCTCCGGGTCCTCTTTCGCATGCAGTTGCATACTTCGATCAACTGCAGCCAAGCAACCTCGCCCTCATAAGAACCATATGCATCAGATTTACGCTTGAAGATGTGACATCAGCAGATGTAAAAGCGATAGACTACTGGATGATGAAAATGGGGTTCGATTCTCGTACGATGGCTTCAAGCCTATGGAGAAGACATGTACTGAAAGCTATTGGAGAAGTCTGGAACGCGAAGCTACGATGGATCCGGAACTACACACATTTCGAGCGTGTCATACTCGAATCACCACTCGGCGCGCTCGATTTGGAAGGTGCAGATATGCAAGAGACGTTGAAGGGCGCCTTGATCGGCTGTGTCGGTCATCCAGTGGACGGCTACGAAAAATGCTCCGAGGATGTGGCGGCCTTTATGCGCGCCACTTCTCGCAATCTCAAGTGGAGTCTGGAGGCACAATCCTTCACTCACTGGAATACTGCGAGGAAATGGCTACTTGCAGCGCCCTACCGGACTTTCTAGTTGCGAAATGGTTTGTAAAGACCTACGGGGGATATGAGGGAGAGTAGATGGAAAGTCTCAAGATGCGTCAAAGTAGGACTTTCCTATGATTGAACAATACGAGGGAAGTTTAGGAATTCATCTTGTCTGTTTTAGGAAGATCTCGACTGTGACTGAAGCCTACGGCTCGAATGCAACCTGCCTTCTAGATATTGTTGCAAAGTGATTCCGAGTATGTCCTATGTCGTAAGTCTAAATTTCTATGCAAGAGCTTTAGCTAGTTTGCTGGAGGTGTCTTTGTTGACTTACCCCTTTCTCTCCGTCGTGTTCCCACCGCACGCAGCAACGCAGCGGTGGTCTATCTTAATTCTATCCCTTATTATAGTTCAGCTCTACTACGCGGTTTCTTATGACTCCCAAGGGCTGAGGTCTCTCCGACAAGCGCGCCCCCGGGCCCGAGTATGCTGTAGCTGCCAGAGGGCGCTGTCATCCTAAGGACCTGCTTTCGTCAGCGCATCGACTGCTCGATTGGTCGGTGGCTTAGCACGGTTGGTGGATCCCTAACCGGCAAGCCGCAAGAGCCCGCTGGTACAACTGCTCATGCTTTGTACAAGTGACGGGGCAATTGATCGCTGGTTCATTTTCTCGGCTTCGTTTCAGCAGGCTGCTGAGCCGGCAGGGTGGGTCTGTGGTGATTGTAATGGCCGGCTGCCCAAGCCTGCTAGTTTCTCATTTCCTCCAGTTCTTGTCAGCAAACTGAACTCTCCTGTGTATAGCCCCATTGCCATTTCTCCCACTGCCTCTTCCTCCTTCTCCTCCTTCCCTATTTTGCAAACTCATGTCGTCATGTTACGATCGTCGAGCTCGCTAAGACGTCTCTCAAATTTAGGGAGTTGGAAACCTAAGGGAATTTGGCTTCGAAGGCCTTAACTTGGCATCAGCAGAGCCAGCCGGGACAGACGCCTTCGGGTTCAACTTATCCTAACCACGATAAAGACTCTCCACTAAGGTTCGCCTTTTGCCCTAAGTATGGTATTGGAATATACGTAGCTCTCTTTCTTTATTGGGCTTTGTCCAAATTGTGTGCACTTCAGTTTTCGTGTTGTCTCTCTGTATTCCATCTTGTTATGATCAGTGATCTTTAAATGTTGATCGGCTCATTGTTATTCCGTCTTGCACACATAATCTATGTTGTTGAAGGACATTGTCTTTACAGCAGATTCTATACCAAATTCACTCTTTTGTTCCTCATCTACCAAGCTATTAAACGTCCTTTCAGCTTCATGAAAGATCTATCTTACCCCTGCTCAAGAACTTATCTTACACTTACATCTCACAAAGTCTAGCAAAACTCATGGCAAATTTAGGAAATTCTGTCTTCAGTGGAGATTCTTCACTTCGTCGGAGATCGAGGCGGATGCGCGCCGCGGACGAAGTAAAGAAGGTTGCTTTGGCCAAGCCTAAGACCGCCAGCCTGGAAGAAGTACACTCGAAAGACCTCCTATTGCAAGGAGCAAAACACCAAGATGGCAACGGTCGAGTTGGATATTTTTCTCTGCCAGGGGAAATACGCAATCAAATCATGCATTATGCCCTGGTACCAGGAGAGATCGACCCCAACGAAGTGGATCCGGAGCAGCAAAGATCAGGAACCGAATGGTTTCTAACTCAAATCCGTCGTCTGGTAAATGACATCCTGAGACAGTTCCCGAAGCTCGCAAGCCTTCCAAGAGGCATACCGGAGCTTGTGGCTCCACAGCTCTTTGCAACATTTCCGGATTTCTATGCCGATATGCAACTGTCCGCCTACTTATTGGACGAATTGATTCCAATCGAGAAATATTTACTGAAACGGCTCTGCGGGCTCACTTCCCCTCAAACATCCTGGCGCGACATTACAGGTCCCATCCTGAATAAGATCCTCGATCAGCTACTCAAACGTTCTCCAATCTCAAAATCGGGATGGGAGGGTCATCCAGTACCGCAGCTACAGGCCAGTTGTAAGCAAGCATACCTAGAAGGCCACGAATTGTTCTACACTCTCAATACGTTCTACCTGCCACGCGGTCCAATATGGCACACCTATTATTACTTCAAAAACCTTCAACACCAGCATAAGCTCCTGATCAGAAGCATCGTGATACGTTTTGGTCTCGAAGACCTGACGACAGAAGACTTTAGGGACGCTGAAGCTCACGTAAAGGCTCGTCGGTACCCCGGGGGAAATAACGCCAGATTGTGGACCGAGCACATAGCTCCTCTCGCAATGCAATCTTTCACGAGAAAACTGGTGTTTGTTCGTTCATTCAATACTCTCGAGCACGTCCGAATCGAAACTGATTACGGAACACTTGACCTTGATGGCGCAAGCCTGAAGCAATCCTTGAAAGGAGACATCCATGCTATCTGGCCAGTGTATCCCACCTTCTACTACGCTGCCAAAGAGGTGAGGGACCTGGCCCGGGGCACTTACTCCCAGATTCAGAACAGGTTGGAACACCTAATCAAGCTTTTTGGTTGGCCCATGACGAAAATTTGGTTGCAGAACGGCGCACCTGGCAAGGCTTGGCTGCACGATTAGGCGGATTATCCATGGTCTGGCGAGGACGAGATACTATGATGTGGTTGGGGGACTTACTCGGTAGGACCTGATAGACTGCCTGCTAAGTCGTACTCCCTGTCGGGTTCGTTTCGCTGGAATGTGTTCCTAATACATATGATATTACGCTAGAGATCTCAAGAGAATTTCTCACAGCTTCAACTGTTATAAATCACGTTTTGTGAGAAGTGATCATGCCATACGAATAACTCCAACGTCAACCTTACGCTACGTTTAACCCGCGAGTCAGGCGATATGGTTGGCCCATGACAAAAGTCTGGCTGCTTAAGGGTGCAGCTGGCCAAACCTAAGACTGTCGTCGAACTCAGCTGTAGGCGAATAGCAGTATCTCCAATTGATGAACAAAACCAACGTTGGGAATAGAGGGGTTGGTCTGATGGGGCTGGGGCCCGCTAGTAGAGCTTTCACCATTCAGACTTTGAACCTCCTTCCTTCCTTCGTGGCTTCCTACTGTGGTCCAATCATATACAATATGCACATGCTCCTTTTGCACCTCATATACCAATACTTCTGAGCTTCCAACTGCAGTGCCGGAAACAGCACTAGTTGCGAGAACCGTTGTACAATCTTACGTCCGAAGCTGGTTTGCATGAACTACCTCCTAAATAAAGATAAGTGTGTCGTGACCTAATGTGGTAGAGTGTTGTCTCTAAGAAACTAAAAAGGGGCTGTGTCAATTTCGAACCGTTCCAGATCATGCTTCGAAAGATGCAAGCATGAACCCCTACCTAATACTTCGCGAATACAGTAACATTCCTTTTGCCTGTTGAGCTAAAAGACTCGAATCTACAATTTCGAAGTTGATAGTCAAATCGTACCAATTAAATTCCTGCGCGGACGCAATTGTATCGCCCTTTCATTGTCTTTACTTCTTATTCCATCTTGGTCTCGTCATATAGTGTCCCATAGAATGTTAATACTATGCCACTCGCACAAGCTAGATTCTGCGATGGGACTTGTTATTAACGAAGATACGAAGAAAATCTGATGGTCGTCCTTGTACTGCGCCTAAATAAGGGCTCAGCCTTTGAATGTCTCTGATCCTTTCAACAGTGCACTTGCGGGATCATTCTTACGGCATTGTCATCAGCAACACCACCAAGAGTCAAGGAAACACATTCACCAACGCCAATACTATGGCAAGATGCCTTCTGCTGAGTGTTTTCAGTAGCGGTGTTGTACTCGCTTGAAGCATCGTGTTGGCTTCTGTGTTCAATTGTCTTATGTTTCTTATTTTACTGTGTTATATGTAAGCTTGGATTTTAAGTGGTGATGTCGACTGAAGCTCATGAATATCTTGTCTATACTTGAGTCTTCTTAAATAATCTCATTTCCGCTGCAAATCATAGATACGCTTCGCTTGCTTTTGTTTCTCATCTGCAAAGCTTTTACTCCTAGATTCGTCGAGAGCTCATGATACGCTACACCACAAATAATCCTACGATTCATGGCAAATTGGTTGGGCTATCTCCTTAGTAGATATTCCTCACTCGGTGGGGCTGCTAAGACAACAAATACCACCTGCGGCCCAACGAACGAACCCGTCATAGACAAGGATGATACCAGTGGGCTTCGAGCCAACAACCAGGAAGTGGGCGACCCCAGCTTGAAACATTTACCCGTGCAAATATTGCAACCATTCGAAATCTAATGGAAGACCGACTTCCGTACATCTGAACTTTAAACTCTTTGCTCGAAGGGCTTCAGAGACTGTCTGACAGACTCTTGAGCTCTCATTGTCGAACAACGAGCAGATTCCATCACCTGCCCATATTTTTCCAATCCACTAAAATACTTCTAACCCTTTTCGAAAAACCTGATCGAGACAATTAGCAATTATGTCCCAACAATTTCTTTGTCACATTCTCCATTGTCCCTACCATCTTCCCAAACCTCCGTCAACTTCCCAAGCGAAAAGACAATATCGCAGATCTTAGCATCGTCCTCGTCGAACATATCCACCCGCACATCATCCACAAATCTAACGATATCCTCCCCATTGTCCCTCCCTCCTTACCCAAACACAACCACACATCCCCCATATATCCGTAACTTCCCCATACCTCCATCCCACCATCAAAGCACAACTTCCCCAACAGCTAATTAAACACACACACACGCCCCATCCAACCAAAAATGGGCTGCACACCTTCCAAATTCTCCAGAGCGAGGAATGAGAGAGGAAGGAGAGAACCCTCCAGATCTACTCTATCTCCCTCGAGCAAGAAACACGATATCAACGATAAAGGAACTTCGAGGCGCTGGGAGGATTCGAATCCGTTTAGTGCAGGATACGAAGCGAGGAGGAAGGGAGGGGGAGAAGGGAGGGCAGGGATGGAGTGGGAGACAGGAGAGGAAAGGAGGGTCAAGGAATGTCAAGGGGAGGTAGCAGGTGAGGGAAGGGGAAGAGGAGCAAGCGGACGAAGGAATAGAATTTGAGAAAGGGTGCGAAAAGGAGATCACGAGGAGAAGGTAGGGGGACTGAGGATGCAGATGGAAAGGTGGGATCGTGAAACTTCTGACGAACGAATGATATTTGCTCCAGGTTTATTGCACGCCAACTCTAAAACATCTATCTACTGCTTTCATATTCACTTACTGTTCGACTGTCAATATCGTGTGACTGTAGCCAATGTTTTGCGATACTGACAGGACCGGTCGAGTGGAAGGTTCCAGACCCCGAGACTCGAGCAGCCAGGAATGGAACGAGACTGCTAATGATGTGAGCGTAAGCATAATCTAGAGATAGGGGAGTCGTGTGGTAGAGTGGTGTTGCTGTAGGATTTAGTGTAGTGTTAATCGCTATGTAAAAGGAAAAGCAACCTTCCACGGTTTGGAATGTCTACAGTCATGAAGGCACCATCCATAAATCGACATAGCATACAAAAACATAAAAGTTAACCGAGAAGGAAGTGAATGTTATCCGACTTTTTACTGAGAAAATTTGCATTGGATGAGTCAAAGAGCGAGTTTCTCCACTTGGGAAAGTCTGCATTGGAACGTATAGCGAATCGCTGTGTTAATGGCTTCACAGAGTATATATGAGGAAATTCAAAAGTTTTGGCCACAGGAGTAGATATTGCTGTCAAAATTACGATGGCGTCCTCGAAAACGGTCTTAGCATACCCAAAGTTATACGATTTGACCTTCAATATCCGACAATGGAGGTATAGGCAAGAATACCATATCTTGGTATCAGATTGTTATGATTGAAGGCCTACCGGGATAGTTGAGGCTGGCGTGGAGCTGTTTGTAATCGTTAAGACCGATACTTGAAATACTTAGTGGAGAAGCACCGAGGAAGCTATACGTATCATGCTCGAAACAACGGAAAACCCCTCGAGAAGGGAAACTATGCCATGCGTCAAACCATATTCATTTCATTGCACATCAACTTCGTTGTGACCTCTCCGCTCTCTGGTCAAATCCTTCAAACTCTCTAAAAAGTCAATTGTGGTCTGGTAAACCTCCTGCAAATGCTCCGCAGACAACTTTTTGTTCTCGGCCGTAGCCAAAGCCTGTGCAGAGGAAATAATATTACGGATCTGACGCCCATTGATTGGACTTCTTCGGTACACGTTCTTTAGTTCTCGGTTCACCTCGTCTGGATCTTTGATATTGGACTCTCCTATCTGCTCTAGGAAGTTTTTAAAGATCTTGACCTTCTGTTCAGGCTTCAGATCTTGGTATTGAATGGCAAGATGTATCCTTGATTGAACGGCAACATCGAGAGAAGTAATTCTGTTTGTGGTTAAGATGATGATACCTTCGTAGTACTCAAGAACGCGAAGCAGCACTGGCATTATTAGCTTGCAGCATCAGTGTAGGCTTCTGCTGCTCACCTGAGACGAGTGCATTCCTGCTTGTATCTGTACTTTCAATACGGCTTTCTAGAAAAACGTCTGCTTCGTCACTAGGTTCTCAGTCAGCAGGGAAACAGAAAGTCACTTAATTCTACAGCGGACTTGCATCAGCAGCACAGCTTCCCAGCGACCCGCATCTGCAAAGATATCCACAAGATTCTGTTCCGCGTTGCTTGGTACCATGCCTATGTCAGCGATAGATACTGGCAATAGCGGTCTTTCGCAAGCGAGAGCAACAGTTTCCGCCGTCAACGTTTTGCCAACACCTGGTGGGCCTATGTTTGGATTATAAGCTGTAAGCCAGGAGGCTATACACTAATCTTACCGTGTAGCATAATCACTAGACCTTTACCTTTGCCTTCTATTAGATCGGTGACTTGAGTTCCAGACTTTGAGGGCCTTGCACTCATGGTCCTTCTGTGGTTATCTATAAACGCCTGTGCGCCAATTAGTTTCTTTTGATATTCTGGTATGCAGGACATGTTGCTCACCTTGAGGAGTTTCTTGTGCCTAAGGTCCAATTTTAGCTTCGTATCAAAAAGCGTCAATGCAGGGTCACCATTTTGGCATGGCCTAGCGTCTTTAACGCGAAACTGTCCCCAAATCTTCTGAGTCGGGACGTAGCCTAAGACCTTTGGGAGACAGAGAAGTAAGAATTCCTCAGAACTGACGAAATCTTTACCCTTGCTGGTGGTGTCAATTGAAAAGCGATCTTCCCAATTTTGAGTTGGTCCAGTTCGGCATTTTGTGCATTGACAATCAAACAAAGCACCATCCATTGGTCGCAAATCACCTAGAGGAGGTAAGTTATCTGCAGAAGCATTCCGACTTGAATTCAAATATGAGTAATTGTCAATGATGATCTTTGCTTTGATCTTTTGAGAAGTCAGCGGTGGCTTGATTGAGAAAAGAAACTCTGTACCATATTGACTCACCCTTACAGATTTCGAGATTGCTGGGAGACCTTGATTACTTGAGCATAGATGTGATCGGCTATCGTCATCCTGTTTGCAGAATTAGCAACTTATCGAGGTCAACTTTGAAAAGCACACACATCATCGACAGACATCAACCTTGCCATGCCCGGACTTTTTGCCATGAGGCCGAAACTCCTTGCCATTCAAACATTTACATGTCATGGAAGAAAGACCTTGCATACGCAAAGGTCCCAAGTGCGAAAAGGGTCCAAGAATTCGAAAATTCGATTGTTTTATTCGCAATATGCATTTCTCTAGTCTTGAAATATCCTTCCAACTCTGGTGTTTTTCTGACGTACTTCAGCAGCATGCTCAGGTCCTCGCGGGCGTCCTTTCTTTCAGTTCCATCACCTTCGCAAGGATTAACGGCACTGACAAGGTTATCCCAATTAAAGATGAGTGCTTGAAAAGGACTTATGTAGGTCATACTGGCTTGGAAGGTCCGAGGATGAATGTGTACCATGCTCTCATCAAGAAGCTTTCGGAGTTCGGAACCATCAATGTCCACTTCGGAATAGCGATATTTCTTATCATTGGTGATGTCCATAACCTTTCGACATTTAACGCTAATCGCTGGATCAGAAAATGAAGGGGTAGTGTTGCTGATCTCAAAATCCTGACGACACTGCCTTAAACGATCGTATTTACTAATGACAGTGCGCACTCTTGGGGGCTCCACGACGTCTTTTCTATCCTGGAATTATACACATCAGATCAGAACAACAACTGATGTATGCTAAGAACGCATGATATCATACCTTGTCTCCTGTGGTTATGTCCCCAGCTTGGTCGATTAATGGCTCTTCAGATGTTTCCGTTGTTTCAGAGCCCTCTGTGTCACTAGCGCAGGAAGCTGGTTTTATGATGGGGCGGTGTGAGTCAGGTAGACTTCGCGGAGATCAGTCAAGATGTACCTTACTAGAGTAGTCACTTGTTCTAGCCAAGACTCGATCTAAAGCGGTGACTAGCTTTTCAAGAAGCTCCATATGAACCTTCTCTGTCTTCTTAGTTGTTATGGCATCCGAAAGCTGTATACGCAGTCAGTGTAGTAACTTTAGCATACAATGCAGGGCAAATTCTAATCTCTTCGGTTTTCATAGCGGAAGACATAATAAGCGTACACGTGTAGTAGATTTCCGTAATCTTCTCCCCTCACTCATTCACATACCACTCCGCCAAGGTAGTAACCTTACAAGGACAAATGTTCGTTGGGAAAATGGTAATCTGGCCTAAAAATAGTAGCGGCAAGTATTGTTATATAATCGTTACCCTTTGCTTGAGGGGTAATATAGAATTCTGACGGATGCCAAGGCTTAATGCCTCTCGGTGGAGAGACGATCAGCGGCATCGGTCAACCAATTGATGCGTTCTTCGACCGTTTACTGTCGTTTTCCAGTAGGAGGAGCCTGTGAAATTGAAACGGTCAATGCAAGCAGCCGCACTCAACGTATGTATAGAGTACCTAAGCCTGTGATCGTGATCATCTGATTGAATCAACACCCGTCTCAAAACTTGTTCAGCCCGTACTGAAAGGGGCTGATATAAACCACGATACCAACTTTCATAGCCATCGTAGTACTCGTACATTGGCATTTTGGCCCTGCCATAACAGCAGGACTTGAATTTGTTCGAAGGTAATCTCTCTTCTCGATAGAATGTGCTATAGCGGAATTCGGGTGTCTGAAACTTGTCTGATGCAACCTAATTTATCGAAAAAGTGAGGCTACAAGATAGAGGTCGATGGCGCGTAAATTTCCTTAATTTGATTGGAAAGAAATCTGTGAAACAATGTCAATATCCGACTTAGGTCGTTATCTCATAATCCTGCGGCCTCAACGCTCTGCAGACTCCTCTTATCGCTGGTAATCTTTCCACTTTGCTTTGCTCCTTCGAATTGAACAAAGGCCGGCCTAAAATTTGCACTGCAAAATTCATCTCTCGCAAGAGCGTGTAGGTATCAGCACTCTGGGATGAATGCTGTTGAGGGAAAGCCTGACCGATCGTCATGGCTTAAGGGAAATGATAATCCCGCAAGTGACAGGTACGCCGGCTCTTCCTGGCACATATAAGCTGAATCAAGGATGTTGACCAATTTTGCTTCCAGGCAGATTATGACTCCCGCGTAGAGAGTCTATCGTGGTTGCGAAGATTTCGCTCTTGAGCTCCTCGGTAATATCAAGAAGAATACTCCAGATACAATTGCGAAGCACAGGATTGACGCCATCTATAAAACAACCATAGACACTCTGGAAAACGAAATCGCGGGCTATCAAGATGCTAACAATCCCGACATTGCGCTAGAGCCATTCTAGTCTCTTAGGGTAGCCAATGCCGGGCGTATGAGCTGGTCTACTAGAAGAAGTGTCGGGCTTCGAAAAGCTGACTCTTCGGTTCAAAGATTTTTGAGTACCTTCTCAGACTTCCTAAGAAGCTACTCAGACATCGTCGAGCTTGTCAAAGCTGCAGATAGCCAGTATGGTGGTTTGGCTTATGGGACTTTGTCGCTGTTACTTAGTGTAAGTTGTGTTGCCAAAATCGAAATTGCAGGTTGATGCGAAGAAGGTCGCAGTTCTCAAAGAACAACAGGAAGATGTGATCGAAGAAAACTAGAAGAACTTGGGCTGAACCTTTCCCGGCTAGAGATTTTAGATCACATCTACCCTAGCACAAGGATTCGGGAGCTTGTGGTTCTTATCTACAAGGACGTTATCAAATTCGCAAGAGAATCAACAACTTACTGTCAACAGTCATCAACAAGTAAGTAGCTCGTTCGAGATTTTGCAAGCTAGACGGCTGAATCAAATCCTTCAACAGAGAGACTTCTTGCGGTCGTGGCACACCCTCCGAAGATAGCTATAAAAAGTCGGATGCTCACGGTCCGGAAACGGCTTGCAGAAATAAGAAAGGAGTCAAAGACGCTGATGCAAGGACGAAAATGGGATTTACTCAAGGCGAACCAAAGAATGCAGATAACGTTGGACGGTGCGTAGGAGCGGATGCTTTCATACTGGTGGTTATTCAGCCAAAGCTGACTCATGTCGAATTTCTTAATAGGCCTGGACAGCAGGGACATTCAACGGCAAGAGATAGACAAGATCAAGAACGTCTTGCCAACCTCCGAGTCCTTCTCCAGATTGAAAAATATATTGCTCGGATGGATATTGAGACTTACAATGAACGTTTGAACAGCGCCTTCCCCGCCGAAGAGACAACCCAAAAATGTAGGCAGTCAATGAACATGGATATGCTTCAGGCGAATGAGTCTTATCAGCATTGGCAAAGCTCTGAGCATTCTTGCTTATTGGCTTTGTGCGGACAAAATCGTACAGGAGACAGTTCAACAACGCTCAACTGGCTATCACCGGCAGCCGTTGTTATAATCGAGCACCTACGCGGCTCGAATAAAACCGTAGCATACTACTTCTGCCAGGTTGAGTTCACCATGTCCGATCGAACATGTCCACAACTCCAGGAACTTATGGCATGCCTCCTCTATCAGCTCCGGGAATCCCGCCCTGATCTTGTGCAAGATGGGTCTCATAGGATCGAAACCGCGGTTTCAAGTGAGGCATGGCAAAAAAAAACGAACAGATTGCTCTGGAAGCAATGCGCGCTTGCATGCTCAGTCTCCCAGGCTTGTTTGACGCGAACGAAGAGATAACACTGGTGCTCGATCGGGTTGATAAGTGCTGCTCTGCAAATGAGTTAGTGAGCGGCCAAGTGCTACTGACGTAGCTCTTGAAGCTTGTCATGGCAGCACCTTGCGTCCTGAAAATTCTGGTTGTGACCAGCGCAACATCTTGGCAAATTAGTCCGAATCAAAGTGAACGACTACGGATAAAGGGCGGCAGCTATTATGTTGATAAGTTAGACTGGCATCAACAAAGCGGCCGGTCAATGGCTTTGACTGCTCCAACATTGAGGAATCGAGGATGACTGGATGAGATACATATAAAGATTTTGAACACGAAAAGCTACCTAGCATGTAATTACCACTAAAGATGCGCGCTAAGATAGATAACTGCTGTTCGGTAACGCCCATAGCCAGCGGTGGTGATTTTGTACGGTAAAAGACCGACAGCAACCTCTTTCTTGATCTATTTTATCTATTAGAATTTGAGTGGGCAAAGGTCTCCAAGTTGAACACAGAGAAATCTACAGATATCCCGTCCAACGGCAGCGCAGTCCAAATTTTACATGACCATACGAGTAGTGGAATGGCGGTTACTAATACTAATACCTTCAAAAGGGCACCCAAAAACCAGAAACATTCCTTTACTCTTCTCCGTCGCGCCCGAGATCAGAAACCTCGTCATGCGTTATACCCTTGTCCCAGGTTCTATCCACCTGCGCCGGCCTGAGAACTAGTACAGAAGAACATCCGGTTTTCAGTATTTAGCTTCATGTCGGCAAGCTATGTTCTATAATCTCAGCATATTTCTTCATGGTCCAGGTTCGCTCGAGCATACCCTCTAGTAGTTGGAGATTCTACGACCAAAACATTAAGGCATCAATTAAGATTTTCGGCATAGAGTTTACTCTCGAAGACGCGGATGCAACAACGCTGACAGAAATTCAAAACCGCGTTGAAGTCTACTCCTCTAAGGGCAGCGTGCGCAAGCACCAGGACGAGACAAAGATCGAAATTCTAGTCCCCGTCAATACATTACGCGATTCATAGAGTCCTGCGGCCGAAGATAGTGTGGTTGCGAACGGTGGCACAAACCACCAAGAGCCGTTGTGCTGCAAACTCATGGCTTCTTCATGGAGTCGGAAAGCGGCGAGTTAGCAGAGGTGTTGAAAGATAGCGACGACTTTACAATCGCTATGAGCATAACTGTATACCGGCGAATGCGATAAGGAGAATTGTCATCGTAGGTTTCGAGGGCATTGTGCGTCGGTCGTCCACCAGGAGGGCTGTAAGGGACTTGAAGATTGGCTCGAGGAAGAGAGAAGATCAGATCCTGGGAGGTTAGCGTTGAGGATGCTAAGCCATATGCTTTACGATTCAAGAAGGGCTCATGAGTTCAAGCCTAGCGATCCTACGCCTCACCCTCGGAAAATATTGGCTCTACAAGACCCCAAGGTGATCGAAGTAATGAGGCAACCGAAAAAACTGATAATCGGAACAACAAAAGGAGAGAGGTCTCATCATGTTACGAGTTGCCTAAAAATGCTAAAGTTTGACTTGTAGATACTCCATGAGTCCAACACGAAAGGCTACTTATTTCGCATCGGCTACACTTACATCACCAGTCAACTTGCCTTGCGCCTCTGCCTCCTCCAAAGCGCCAGGATGTTCAATATCGATACCCAATCGCTCAGCTTCGATCTGCTTGATGGGTCCAGTAAACCATCTTCTAGCCCACAAGAACCAGCTTCCAAACGCCCAAGCAGCAACAATACCGACAGCAACTGGCGTATAGTTTAATGTCTGGCTCGTTACCGGATTCGCAGTTGGCAAGCAAAATATGATGCTTATAAAACAGACCCAGAGAACCGCGACCAAAGCGATCCCTCGAGAAGCAGCACCTAGGTTGAACGGACCTTTCTTGAAGTTCTGAGGGTAGATCAGGCCGATAAGAATGGGCAGCCCGTAAGAGATGTAAAGACCGATCGTGGCTATGGATGTAGCAGCAGTGAAAGCGACCGACGAGCCTAACGAGGGAATAGCAAGCAAGAATGATAGAGATGCGGCTAGCCAAATGGTCCGCACTGGCGACTGGAAGCGGGCGTCCACCTTGTTGAAAACATTGGGGAGTCCTCCATCCCGACTAAAGCCAAACATCATGCGGGAGTTCGAGGTCATGGAAAAGAGGCCACAATGCCAAATACACACCATGACTAATGTCATCAAGGCAATTGCCCCCTTGTTGCCGAAGATGTCGATTAGGATCTGCACTACAGGCTGGCCAATCTTACTACTGACCGTTCCCTGGAAATCTTGGATTGAGAACAAGAGCGAAAGGATGAGGAAGAATCCAAAAAGAGATGACACTCCAATGGATGTCAGAACACCTAGAGGCGCACTCCAAGAAGCGTTGCGCGTCTCCTCGGAAAGATGAGCTGAGGCATCGAAGCCGGTGATAGTGTATTGACTCATCAAAATACCACAGGCAGCGACATACGCTGGAGAAGCGCGTACGCTCCATCCAGGAGCAGGATCTGTGCCTGTGCCATCATAGAAGGTGGCAAAGACGAATTTGGCTGATTGATGAGTCGGCGCTTTAGCAAGGACGGCAATGGCAAAGCAGCTGACTCCGATTGAATGTAAGATTATCGATGAGTGATTCAAGTAGCCAAGAATACGAATACCAAAGGTATTTACCGTGCCATGGGAGATGAGAAGGGCGGCGTATATGCCGATAGTTTTACCCGCTGTTGGGTTGTAACTTGTTATGATGGTAGCCGTTGTCGAAATTAGATTGGCGAGTCCAAAGGTGATTCCTGTCGTCACGGCTACTTGGCCAAGTAGGTTGGACCTATCAGACCGTCAGAGGGATCTCGAGGTCACCGTCATAGTCGAACACCAACCATCCAGTGATCCAGGACGCAAATGCAGCCTTCTCCTTGGGAGCCAAAATAGCAGCCCAGAAATACGGTCCTCCACTTGTAGGGATGGCGGAAACAATCTCAGCCATACTAAGCCCTACAAACATCGCTGATGGATTTCGGTGAGACAAAAACCACAACGGCAGACCATCTGCACTTACTGAAAAAGCTGACAATAATCCAACCAACAGACATGACACCGGGTCCGCCTATCGTCAGGCCATACTCGAACAGACTTGAACGTAGGCAGTGTCAGCCAACCTGTCAACTGTTCGGGTTGCAGACCTACGTCGTAATACCAGTGACGACACTCTGCAAGGGCCAACGTCAGCACTCTATTGGTAACATTCGTCCGGTGTCGAAGTTGAGAAGCCCAGCGTCCATCCGACTTGAATACAGACTCGACAATGGGTAGGGGAAATGTGTATGACCTACGATGATAGAGAAAGAAACACCGAAGTTGTGCAGCATACTCCAGTCACGCCGGAGCTCTTGCTTATATCCCATTTCCGCCAAGCGATCCTCATCTTGGACATTGCTCCTCGAGTTGGCCATCTCGGAATCACGGTACACAGTACCTTCCTTGTATCTGCGAGCAATCAACGAAGCCAAGAATACCCGATTTCCTCTACATCAACCAAGCCGATATGTACAGTGTGGTGAGGGCAAGATGGAAAACAAGGCAATCGTCACGTCGGGAGCATCGACCTCTTATATCCCTACCTACCTTACCTAAACCTTACTGTGTAGATAGCGCTATCTCTGCCGTAACCTTGAGTACAACATCATCTCACGCTCGCACCAACAACGATGGCGTAATTGGCGGTTCATCGGTTGAGAAAGAGGAGAAGGGAGATAACAGCTGATTGGACCCCGCCAAGAATCACGCGGGGTCTAGATCTGCCTGGTGAATGGACATTCGACGGATAGTCTAATCCACATGCGGCTGGCAGCGAATCTTGCAGACTGTCACGTGATCGCCATCGCTCGTCCGGCATTCTCCGCGTATTATCCGTACGGAAGTATAGCATCATTCCAACATCTCTCTATTTTTTGTCCTTTTTCATCAACCGCATTACCCCCCCCCGCACTGCATTCTTCGTCTACGCATTCAGTCTTCACCTGCCAATTCGAGGATGAGCTGCCCGCGCCAATGAAAGATGCACACAGCAGATATCCTGCCGACTGAAAGAAAGCACCCAGAAGGGAACAAATCTTGGCCTATGTTAAGTTTCTTGAGCTCCTCGTTGCTGACCTACCTGTCCTCTTCACACTCGTGTGTGACAGCCTCACATTATATGTTGCAAGTTTGTCATGTCTAGCTATGGATGGCGGACCTGACGAAGGCTGGCAAAGTCCCATGTCCAAATTCGGTCTTTCAAAACCCCTTGCACGCCTATTGCTCTTTGAAAGCGTCCAGTCACACCAAATCCCTGTCGATGTGCTGTGTCAATACTTTGGGTGTTCTTCCTGCAGAGCTTCTTCCGGCTCTGCATTGTGCTTTCCTCCTTGCGCGCATCTAATGTCGTCGCATGCCGTCTCGTCCAGGTGTCGAACGTCATCATACGCTCTACTCGTCATCTTTCTTCTCATTCGAGGTCTAGATTCTGTACCGAACCATCCCGTTCGGTCAATATCTTCTAACCCTGGTTTTTTAGAGATTAAGTAAAGGTGGGATTCTATCAATCGGATCTCTATACGAATACCTCGCATTACGACTTTGTACTCTCAAAGAGCCAAATATTGGGTTTTCTAGGTAAGAAGGCGTCTTGACAAGCGCGAGTCAGAATGCTACTCACTTAATACAGCATTAGCATTTATCTTACACGAGAACAGTGGGCTAATGGGACGATTATCGTACGCTTAGAAAAAGTGGAAGCTTTAGAAGTTGTTCGGCTGTCCTACGCCTTTAGGCTGTTTGCACACCCAAGGCTAATGAAACCCTCCAGCTTCGAAGCAACAACAAAATTGTGGTTGATAACGTTCACCTCAGCCTCAGAAGAGCTAGGCAACGCATGCGAAATGTATGTTGGCTGGGTACTTTTCTGGAAGCAGTTGATAGTTCAAGCGCATGCGTCATGACTTTCAAGCTTCCCTCTCGCTACAATACCACGGCGGAGCTTCTATGAGGCCTGGGAAAGAAGGTCTATGTGCACAGGCTCCGCCACTCAAAGGTTTACGAGCTTCTAAGCTACAATTGCTATTTCAATTCGTTATTTCCTTCTCCATTCATCCAATATCTGCTTAGTTGTTGGCCTTGGATCTGGCTTATGGCCCCTATGAAGAACAAATCCATCGGATTACTTGCACTTTGAAACTGAACATGTAGAAAGCGCTATAGCAGTGTTTTTCAGCCTACGTAGTTCATCTTTTCGGATTACGACAAACGAGAAAGGAGCTGCTGTGGCTTTCGAGTTTGGGCCGCGCGGAAATGCTTTGGTATGTCGAATAGTCATCTAATCAGCATGTAAACACAGCGGATTGTTGTATGCATTGGGTAAGTCAAGTTTGCTTTGTGGTAGCAAGAAATTAGCAAGCCCTAGTCAGACTGTAATATACGCGTAGTGCGAAGAAACCAGCACGAGCCCATTCAGAGTCCAAGGTACCTTATTCCGTAGGTTGGTGCTGTATCTACGCTTGCCCGCTCAGCATGGCAGACAACTTACTGCTCAAAGCACTCCCGCCAGAGACTGATTATCTCAACTATCTCATTCTGCTAGAACACAACCTCACGATCGAGCAACTCCCGACACTGCACGAGATCCTCCAAGACACCACCTTGACTGCCAACATTGGCTGGGATCTCGTTCATCTTCTCCTGCCATTTCTACCAGCATCGCAGCAATGTCTGCAGGATGTGGCGCGGTTGGGGAACCCAAGGGAGGTCGTGCTGAAGGTTACGGAGCTGTTGGAGCGTATTGGGATTGAAGAGATAGAGGATGCTGAGAATGAAGACGGCGCTGACCAGGAAGAGGAGGTTGGCTTGGGGAAACTCACGATAGCTGGAGACGGTGTGGAAGCGGTCGCTGGGAATGGAGGCACTGGGAATGATACCACGCCGGGCAATCCCACTCCTTCAACGTCAAAAGAGAAATCGAAGTCGGCGCAATTCATTGCATTACTCGAGCTTCTTTCGATCCTTCACCCGCGCATCAAGACCAAATACCCAAGCCGATTTCTCTCGACGTCTTTGCAAGCTATACTGCCTGCATACACTCGAGTAAGCGCAGTGCAAGAAGCAACCGAAGCTATACTTGCCTTCGTCACAGCACTTTCCGGTGGGAGAAGACCAAGGCTGCCTCCTCGTAAGAGTAGCAATGCTGTGTTACTACAACAGAAAACTGGGACCGAGTGTGCGCCAGATCCGGAGGGAAAAGATGAGGCTCTGGCACCTGATGAAGTGGCATTACAGAACCGACTACTCCAATCGTTCCTTACGCATATCACAGATGACTACATGCTGGCGATTTCCGCGGCTGGCGACATCTCAGGCCTAGCTTGGTCTAGCAGATTACAGGAAAAGCTTCATCCCGAAAGGGTAATACCGGCCAGGAAGCCATATAGCGTGATCTTTGCAGAGGAAGACAGACTCCACGGGAGGGATGCTGTTATGGGGCAGGTCGTGGTGAGTAGCCCTCAGACACCGCTGGAATTTCGGGACTAACATGTCAGGCCCTTGCACGAGATCTCAAGCTCTCATCCGAATATCTACTTCAAGTAGTGACAAACCCAGAGTCCCAAGGCGACGAGAGCGCTCCCGATCTCCCATCTACCGCCTCCGACGTCCCCCTCTCGTATACCGGCTCTCTCCACCTCCTCTCCGCTATGGCCGCAGCCTCAGCCCTCTTCGACGTCCCCATATCGCTACCAAAAATGCAGGTCTCTCCAGAATACACAGCCATCATTAACAACTTCGTTGCCGCGCCTGAAACAGGTGGCATAGGCTCCGAACCCGAAACCCTCCTGGATTCTATTGTCTTTCTCGGCTCCTTCATTCTTAGCAGCCAAGAAGCTATTCTCCCACCCAACGACGAAGCCTTCACCGGCCTCCTACAACGCCTATCCCTCCTCTCAGCCAACACCCCCTCGCCCACCCTCCGCTACCACGCCCACCTCCTTACCTCCTCACTCCTACACTCGCATACCTCTGACCACGTTCGCCTCGCCTTCATCAAAGACACCCTCGAGCACTGCCCCTACGAGAATCTCAAAGCCAGCGCCGTCGGCTGGCTAAAAGATGAGATTCTAATCGCCGACGGTAGCCCACATGATCACACCAATGACTCGCCGTCGATATTCGCCACACCCACCGTACTAACGACTCTTGCCCCCTTGCTTTTCCCAGACTTGCACTCCACCGACGAGCCACACGAACAAGATCACCACTCCTTCCGCGCCCACCAACCCTTCTACCTCGCAGTTCTAAATCTCTACTACCTCCTCCTGTCCTCACAGTCTCTGTTCCCGCGCCTCGAAATTGCGCGCTTGATCGAGGACTACAACATCCGCGAGGGATTCTTGCAAGGGCTTTCGGATGTGTCAAGGGTGTTCCGAGCCGAGATTGGCGAGGAGGACGAGGAGGCGTTGGCGGAGTTGGGACTTTTAGATGCGACGCTCGAAATGGTGCAGGACGCCATGTCGAAAGCAAAGCTGGGCGGGGAAGAGGCGGGGGAGGGGGAAGTAGGCTGACGGATAATACCCATGTGATCCATTTCTTTTGATAGTGGTCGGTATTTGTGACGACGTTGATGAGCAGTTGAATCGGCTAGGTAGGAAGGAATACATAGATGGGTGATGATACCAATATCACGCTCGTAATCGCACCTTCTCTGCATTTCGTATCACACCAACTCATATCTGCACATCACACAAAAGCTCCGGCCAGTCCAGTCCACTTCAGTAGAGTTGATTGAGTGTGAGTGTTTGATCCGAGAACTAAAAGTACAGACACCACCCCCTGGACCGACCACCTCCACCATACCAAATGCTAAAAGATCCACCACCATGCTAAAACCTCCACCACCACCACCACCCCACGCCCTCAAGGCCAACCCCACCCTGCCCCATCAAGAAAAAGAAAACCGAACCAAAGAAAAGAAAAGAAAAGAGAGTACCGATATCAACTATTAATGCCCCCCCCCCGCACAACGGGGAATACACGCTTGAAAAAAAAGAAAGAAGAAAAGTTCCCGTCTCGAAAAGATCGATCGTCGAACCACCCACCCACTATCATCACCACCCACCCACCAGCCCTTATCAACCCCAGTCCGAGCATTCTGGACACGAGCCATCCCTGCAGAGGCGCGTCGTGTGGTTTTTGTGGTGGTGGGTGGTGGGATTGGGGGGGGGGGGGGTTACATGACGGTGCAGCCGTAGCCTGGTTGGCCTGGGGGTGGGGGGTGTTAGTTAGGTTTTTTTTTTTGGTGGGGAGGGGGTGAGGGTGAGTGTTTAGAGGTAGGGGTAAGGGATGGAGGGGGAGAAACTTACCGCGAGCCTCCTGAGGCTGAGGCACCTCGGTGGGAGCAGCGGTGGTGATTGGGGTTGCTGGCTGCATTTTTAGTGGGTTTGGTTGATTGGGTTTCGGTTTGGATGTGAGGTGAGGTGGTGAGGTTTGAAGTGAGTTGGCTTGAGCTGGGTAGAGATTTGTAGCTGAGGTTTGTGGGTTGTGTGTGTGTGAGGTTTGAAGTGAGTTGGCTGTTGGATTTGTTTTTTGTGAAAGTTGTGAGTTGTGAGTTGGCTGTTGAATTTGTTTTTGAAAAAGTTGTGAGGTGCTGTAAGAGAGTTGAATGTCAGGTTACTTGCATGAAGGAAGGAAGGAAGGAAGGTAAGAAGCAGCCGAGGTGGTAACTTACAGTTTGAATCGAAAGTGTGTAGTTGTTTCTTGAAGAAGAAGGAAACCCGGTCAAGATCTGGGAATTTGTAGTTTATTATCCCGTTTCCGGAACAATACCAAACCGAAGTATTTGGAGCACAATGCTTCAACCACCCCCCAGAAGTGTTCTGGTAGTGAATCTTCGTGGTCTTTGGATTGGTCTGGTGGATGTGTGATTGCGATTTCGACGTGAGAATTTTTCTTTGTTCCGAGGATGAGGGTTTAGTATTGTGTTGGTCTTAGTATTGTTGTTTTGGATGAAAGGGATTTTTTCGTGCGGTTGGATGTAGATTGAGATGGGCGAAAGCGAGGAGTGACGTACGTACGCGTGACTGGAGTGGGCTTTCGAGTGTGAATGAGAGAAGGAAAATAGTTGGTTTTTGTGGGGCGGGTAAGGCGAGTTTGGGGGACTGAAGCTATGGAGTTGAGAGCTTTATTTTGGGAAAGCTGGATAGGGGAGTTTGACGAGACAGATTTTGTTGTTGGTCAGGTTGCTGGAGGTTTGGTGGGTTTTTTTTTGGAAAATGTGGGTTGGGCTGCCTGCGCGAGGTTGGCTGGTTGGGAAAGATGGGATGGATCGGGAGGTACAGGGTTAGTATAGGAGAACACAGTGCAGGCTGGATCGAAGTCAAAGTTAACATAGGAATTACTGTTGGCCAATACAGCGACGGTAAGGCATGGTGGTCGATCAAAATCGTGTATGTAGTACTGCGCACGAGGATAATGCTGCAGCAATGATGGCCAAGACATTCTCAAGGATTACAAAGAGAGACTCTGAGTACAAGACAACTAGCAGATTTGCGGAGACTACTAGTAGACAGCCAAGGCCACAAGAATTGTTTATTGCACACCAGATGGTTCGATCATCAAGGAAATTACGTAGGTCAAGATCAGAACAAAATCCGGAAGATCGCACGGTGAAACAGAAGCCGGATCAAGGAGATGGATCAAGCATGAAAAGACTCAAGAGTTATGAGCCACCTGATGCTGCGATAATTGTAGAGAGTGGTAAAAGCATCATAGTATTGGGGAAAAGGAGGGTTGACGTTGAAGGACTCGCTTAACACCCAATGAGGCTAGCACAATTCCAAGCTCGATATTGTTCGCCATTAGTATTGTTCTGCGTTTTGAATAAAGAACCGAAAAGCTGTAATTTGGGGAAGAAATCGCAGAGCCTATCCTGCACTTACATTAAAAGCGATTCCGGCCCTTCGTCGCTATGTATAGACCTCTTCGGTGAAGGCATTCAGGCTAATGCCCTCATGCGCAATGTCTTCTTTGAACAGGAACTTGAGTGGCATCTCCACCAATGTGCCCTTTATCGTACTCAACAGGTCCTTGACCTCACGAACACCTTGTTCGCCAGGAGAGAAGTTTTCTTCCACGACATGACCCCATTGGTACTTGGCCGGCTTTTTCTCTCCCGTCTTACCTTCTGCCTCTTCACCGGCTTCGTGGAAGAATTTCTCATAAAAAGCGGCATAGTCTTGCCATGTTATCACGCTGTCGTGAGGTACCGCATGAAATATTCGGCCAAAAGCTTCCGTATTTGTCCTTGCCCTAAAGTTCCAGAAATTCAGAAAAGTGTCGGACAAAGGATCCATAACCGCTTGATCTTCTGCAGAGCCAAACTCGTAAACATTGGGCACACCTATAGGCTCGAAGTTCTGATCCGGGCGTCCCATGTCCTGTGGAGGAATCAAGCCAAGATGTTTCCTGAAGAGTTGCCTGCGAAGCGTGGCTGCGAATTTGGCTGCTCGGTAAGGTTGGCCATTCATGTACGAGTCTACGGTAGTTGGGTCTTCTATGATGATTGCAATCTCCGAGTCGTGATCGCCGAGTTGCGAACGATCATTCAGATTGGCGGAGCCACAGATGACTACTCGATCATCTGCAATCAGTACCTAGGCCGGGTCAGTTGAGCTGAGTATCTGCAAATTCCGACCACACCTACCTTTGAATGAATATAGAGCTCTTCACTGACAAAAGCTTTGATCTCTGGAATATCCCCAGTCTGCCAGGGTAACTCGCGGATATCGGTCCCACCAAGCATATAACACTCGCTCACACTGTCCCAGCGGCCACTTCCAAGCCCTTGCCGTTGGTTCATGCCAGCGGTGGCTTGCTGGAATTGCTTGTAGTTTTGGCGTGCCAGCGGATTAGAACTGTCATCGTCACCTCCATCCCCAGGATACGCTGTTGGGAGTTCCACCGCGTTATCATGTTCACGTCGCGCATCTTCGTAGCTCACTCCACTTCTCTGTTCTGCATCTTTCATCGATGCGCTGTTGTTGATGCGATCATAATTCCTTAAATTGTAGAATCGAATGTAATCCTCAGGATTGTAACCTTCCTTCTCGATCATTTCCATAATACTATAGCCACTACGATTGATTGAGTTATACTGGAACTCCATAATCGCACGAGTCCCAAGACTGGAGTCTTCCCTAAGATCTCCGGCAAAGGCTGGAACCGCCGGCATTAATACAATAACCTTGAATTTCTGGCCTGCCCTCGCGGCTCGTAAGATTCTCTCAACAATGGCAGCACCGATCTTGTTCTTTACTGGCTTCTGCGCATCAGACGTTGCGGTAATGAAGAACTGATTCTCTATGTAGACGAAGTGTTGGCTTTCATGGATGACACTGATGTAGGCATTCGCAATGGAGTGTTCGGTCTTGACGCCATGAGACCATTTGGTACAGCTTCTGACTATTTGACATGGTATGCCGGCTTCCTGAAAGCTACCATGCAAACGGCTGTCGTTCCCACCTAAATACTGCTCTTGCACATGTCGCATACCTTCTTCCACACGTCCACGGATAGTACCGGCAACATCAGTCAGACTAGCTGCTTCATCCTCCAAACGCCGTTGGTGGTGACGGTGGCCTCCTCCGGAAGACTCTATACCTCGTGTGGGAGTCCCTTCCGCAGATTGATCGATGCCACGGTCCGACACAGGTGGTGGAGGGAAATATGGAGTTTGAGCTTGAGAAGGATTGGGCGTGTATGAAGCGTTCCCCTGCAACGGTTGCTCATAACGTTTGTTGGGGAGACCTGGTGGAGGGCCTGGAAAAGTAAAGGACTGAGGTTGTCCGTACCCTGGCATGGCATGGTGTTGATGTGGAGGAATTGAGCCACCTTCGTTCTGCCGGAAGGCAAGTCTTGCGTATCTGGCATCCTTTCTCACGTTGTATTTCTCATCGTATATAAAATTCCATCTCTCGACAAAATGTGCTCTCAGATCTTCAACAACAGGGCCATGAAGGCTGATGGAAATGTCTGACCAGCCCATTCGCGAACTGTCCTTGCGATCCAACTTATTGTTCTCCCAATGTGCAACGTCTTGGAAATCCATTATTCTAGCGTTGTTAAAGTCTTGACCTGGGAAGATAATGTCGTCAAGATTACTAGGATGGGCGTCGGCGATTGGGTGCTGATTGGTATCCCACCGTCCGTAGCAAAGGTCGAGGCCACCCATAAAAGCAATGCTGCCGTCGATGAGACAAAGTTTCTCATGATGTGCCCAGTACAATATGATATCCTCGTTTACACCATAGATGGCTTTGAGAGCATCTTGGGGAAGATTTGCCACGGTCTTTGCATTTAAGGACATGTTTCGTAATGAAGATATGAACGAAGATTCGAAGGTTTGCGCGTCAGGGAGATGATCTGGATGTCGAAACACTGCTATATTGGGATGCAGATCTTCGAGAGCATGTTTGGTATGTGCCGATGAAACTGTCATGGTGGTAATCAGTGGATTCTCCGCTTCAATGTGTTCAAGAGATGCAAATGTTGCAGCAACGCCCAGGTGACTTAGAGCCTTCGTGATAGGGTCGATCCCACGGGGAAGAAGGGAATGAATATATTTTGGCAATGTCGCAGAAAGGTACTTACGTGTAAGAGCCTGCTCGACTTCCTTGTAGACGATGATGTTGACTTTGACTCCCCGCTGAGCGGCTGCTTGCAGGATTCGGTCAATGCGATATTGCTCGTTTCTTGACGGTGGTCTTCGAAGATACAACTCGGGGGAAAGCCACCCTGTCGATTCAGATGGGTCTTCACAGTTTCCCAGATAGACAACTCACAGTCCAGGATCCAGATGGATTCCCTCGCCTGTTCCAAGGCCCTGGAAACAGCCCACATGTATCCACAGCCATCTACATACCACTTGACATCGTTTCCGTTCCTTTGCGCCGCGAAGCTACCATAGCGATGTTGGTTGTCGTCATGCATACCATCACTGCACATGGCCCCCTCATGGGTATGGCTATGTGTTTGTCCTTCGCCAGCAAGTGACTGTTTGAGCTCGGCACCCAGACCGTGAACGACGTCGTGTAGCTTGTCAAATATCGAGGAAACGATGCCAGCGGGCTGTTGAGAGCTATTACCCGACTGACTCGGACGAGACGGTTGAGCAGTGCTTTGGCCGTGGAGATGGGGCTGGTAGGCCTGCGTAACATTCTGGCCAGGGTCATTGGAAGCTGGCTTTTGGTATTTGTTCCTAAGCTTCCGAAAGGTATCTCCCACGATGCCGCGTTCACCACCCTCATACTCCCCCCCTTCTTGTTCCTCGGCGGGCCTTCCTTGATGGAAGTCGCCGTACGCGAGCGGGTCTTGTCTTTGTTCGCCCGCCATGCTTGTTCAAAAGATTTGAAATACAACAGTAAATTGTCAACAGGCGGCGATGTGTGGTTATATTGCTGCTGCACCTCAGCTGAGGGCTGGCTTGGTCGCGTGCTGCTGACATGCATGATTCCTCAAGCCACCAGCCCTACGGGCCAACGTCCATTCACGATGTTTCTCTTCGGACAATGGACAATGGAAGACCGCGCCTCCCAAGCCGGACAGCATGTCGGCGCACGAGACGAAGTCTCTTGGTGGCAACGACGAAGCTGTTGATCTTTTCGTGGCAGGCTAGTTTTCGATGACGCACCAGCTTCTACTTTACTCTACGTACCTACCTACCATACCTATATCTATCTTGCCCTAAGTCTTAGTGATCAAGTGGCTGCATCATTTGTTATAAAACACCTACGAGCAGGCTGAGCACAGCATCTACTTTATCTACCTTACAGTACCTTGGATGTTTGAGGGGAAGGTTGCCCTGGTCTTGGCAGGAGCTTGGATGACGTCTTGAGGGGCTTTTTCGTTTTTCGTTTTTCAACCCCTCCACAAGCTCGAGTCCAGACCCTCAGGGAGCAGACGTGACTTGATCCCTCCGCGAATCCGGTACATGATGAGATGCTTACACCATAGCCATATCCACTATATATTAATATATATAGAGCAATGGCTTCCCTCGCCCTCCGATCCATTCTAAGAACATCCCCTTGGAAACTACCACCCAATTACCGTTATTTCCCTGTACGATTAGCAGCAACCCATATTGCCAAGATGTCAAACATCGCAACACTAGACGCGAGTGTTTTCAATCCCATCGAGCTTTTCATGGCTTACTTTCAAGCAGTCTTCCCTCGCACCCCGTCTTCCCGTTCAGGCGGTGACTCTGTTCGAGGCGAAAGCAGCCAAAAAGCTCTCCTTTGAACAGATTGCCAAGGAGCTCGGACGAGAGGAAGTAGCCGTGGCAGCCATATTTTACGGCCAAGCCCAGACCAATGATCAAGACGTCGAGAAGTTATCGTCAATCCTTGGTATTGAAAAGGGCAAGCTGGAAGCCCAATTGGCAGGATTCCCATTCCGGGGTCACACTATGGACATGCCGCCAAAGGAGCCATTGATCTATCGTTTGTACGAGATTGTGCAGAATTACGGATACGCATACAAGGCTGTCTTGAACGAGAAGTTTGGGGACGGTATCATGAGTGCCATCTCTTTCTCAACAAAGGTTGAAAAGGAGACAGACAAGGACGGAAACAACTGGGCTATCATCACGCTCAGGGGCAAATGGTGAGTTCTACGCCTGTACGGCCAAAAACTTGTTAAAGCTGACAGACATAGGTTGCCGTTTTCACGATTCTAGATAGCTTGATATCTATGACTATATAAACAGTCGAGACTTAGGGACTGCTTGAAACCTTAACCCGACTTGGTGTACATCTCGTTTATTCCTGATCAAATATTCAATCATGATATCCAAAAAGTAAGCCTATTAACGTGAAAGGAGAATAATTTCAGTACTTGATTAATCCTGGCATCGGTATGGCGGATTTACTTGCCGCATGTGAATACTCACCATCCTTCTATTTTCGATGCGTGTAAAACCCTTCTCCTCCATCATCCCTAAAGTCTGTACGCTGTCCCACTCGATGGTCTTCCTTTGTGTTGAGCTTGACTCGAACGCGTCATTTCAAAGGGAAACAATGGACTTGTCGCGTCCACCAAGTCTTTTGTTCACTTCACTCTAGATATTTGGATGAAGTATGGGAGTTCTCTCACGACCCTTACACGCTTTTTATCCCGTGGTTTATCATCAACAATAATTCATTGACGTACGATTGAGACTTCAACCCATCAGAGACATTGTTTACCTCTATTCAAGACGTAAGTCACCTGTCCTACAAGTACCAGATTACCACGTAACACCACCATAGCACCATGGGCCAAAAACAATCCAAGCGACTTTCCGACGCCTCCACCACCCCTCTTACCTTGAATACCAACATCGATCCTCCAGGTGACGACATCACTGGTCCAGCATCACCGCCTCTCATCTACCGCCTTTCCGAGCTTATTGATCCTGTAGATCTTGTTCGAGAAGAAAGTCGTGCCTATAGCGAACCTCCACTTCGGTTCCCACCCACAACCTACCTGCCAGGGCGGCCCATGGTCCAATCTCCATCGGGACATATGCTCAACGCGGAAGCTTTTGCTGGTCATGTGAACCGGCCAATGTCAATGAGGGAGAGACAGGAGGAGATCAGGAGGAGGACGATGGCTGGAATAGAGAGGGCAGAGACGCCTAGTGTTGATAGAACCTTTGCTGGTAGGCGAGATTTTCAAGATGGAAGTACGGCGCAGAGCCCCAGGGTAGGGCAGGCGAAGAAAGGGAAAAGAAGAGGATGTTGCTCATGTGGTAAACCTGAGACCTCTTGAATGTATGGACTCGGGTTGTGGCTGTCCTAGTAGCAGAGCGCTGGGGAGGTGGAAAATCATGACCGTCGGTGTGCTTTCGGATTCCTGTCATCACGCAGTCCGTTGGAATAATCGTGAGAGGTATCGTAGGGTGGTGTGTTCTCAATGAGCTTCCATCAATGTCGATATTCATAGGGCAAATCGCTAGGCAGTTTGTCTCAATCACCTCGACCGAGTTTCTAGGCATTGCTTCCAGTCTTCACTACCTTATCACTTATTCCTCAAGACATAGTGGCAGCCAGACGAAGCAGCCCAGTACTCGTCTTTCTAACATGCACAACTTCACCTAGTAGCTAGCCAGATAGCATCTGTTTCTCCGACCGGAAATAGCCAATCAATCGTACGTAGTTTGCGCTATCGGAACTGAGGCTTTACTGCAGATCGTCAACACATTTTCTACATCTTCATTCACCATTCAACTTACATCATGCTCGGTTTGCCATCCTCACTGCACACCACGGTTTCCGTCTCACTTCAGACTTTGACAAGTGTGTAACCGGGAGTTCTACGTCTACCGCAAGCACAGGCTTGTTGATTAGGTCAGAGCACTCTTGTAACATCCCGGCATCATGTCGTCGGACTCAACACCTGCCCGCCGTCGCGGTCCAATGCTAGCTGCCCTTCGTGGCCCCGCAATTACTGCGAGAGACCAGGCGCTCATTGCTGAGCACCGAGCCCATCAGTCTTCCTCATCAGCCAGGAATGGACAGCCTTCTTCTGCCGGCCCGAGCAGACGCTTTCGTTGCCCCTTCGCTGACTGCAGCCGTGGTTTCAATCATGAGAAAGATTTGAGGACGCACAAGATTGCAGAGCACGATTACTGCAAGATCTGTGATCTCGACTTTAAAGATGATGAAGCTTTTCATGTCCACAAGATGCAGAGTGAGAAGCATATCACCTGTCCCATGTGTGGCGTCGACTTTCAGAGCGAATCTGGTCGAGACCGTCATTTCAAGCAGGTATGCTCAAAGCAGTCTCCTATTCCTCTCTTGATTGGCTAATTATGACACAGATGCACATCCAGCAACAAAACATCAAATGCAGAGGATGCCAGGAGGTCTTTCCACGTGGCGGGGGGCTGATGATGCATCTCGAGACAAACTCGTGCACAGCCAATGGCTTCAACAACCCTACGCTCCAGCAGAACCGAGCAATGATGGAGATTCACATGGACGGCGTTACTCAGCTTATGCGAGAAGATTCCGAGGCCGGGGCTTTCTCAGTTGGAACGTCCGTGGCTGGCGATACAGCCGGAGGTGGTGTACTGCTCGATGAACCATATGATTTTCTCAACGAGGAAGATGAGGACCAAACCAAAGTGAACTCGGTGCATCCAGCGTTGGCCGTACGAAATGCCTTTGACGATTCGGACTCCGATGGTGATTCCTTCACAACTATGTCTGCAGGCGGTGCACCCTCTGAGAGCAACGCTCCTTCTTCTGTTTGGCCTTTGTTGAAAAAAGAAAAGAAGACTAAAGAGCCGGAGGATGTCACAAAGAAATTGGAGAATATGACCTTCGCAGAGCCAGCGTGGAGCAAGAGGCTTTTCCCCAACGCCTCGAAGAACCCAGGAGCACCTGGCTACCATTCCCCACCCCACCAAGAGAAACAAGACACCATCAACCCAGTCTCAGGCGAGAGGAACAATTTCCCAGTTTTAGACTTGAAGATCGACTCAATTGACAACCTCTACCACTGCCCCTTTCCCAAGTGCGAGTAAGTCTGCCATTCCCGTCCCCCAAGTCCCAACGAAACTCACACCCAGCAGAATCAAAGACGCCGACCGCAAGAAAGTCGAAGACCACCTCGCCTCAGGCACTCATCGCGCAGCACGGGAGCAATGCCCCGGCTGCCTCCGTCGGTTCAACGGCGCCGCAGCCTTGGTCCAGCACATGGAGTCCGCTAGCGAGCGCTGCCGGATCAAGGAGTCGAGACATTTTGGTAACGCCATGACCATTGTCTCGGGCGGGTATCTTGCTGTGACTGGGTTTCATTCTGATGGGACTATTAAGCTTGAGGACCCGAACGTTCAATGGTAGGACTGTGTGTCAGGGGCTGCTGAGATGGATTCCTGGCTATACGGGATATCGATCTGCTGCCCTCGGGTCTTCTTTGGCTGGTGCGGAGCTAGGAGGAGGGACTCCCACAAACATTCGATGTGGCTCACTGGTGAGCGATCACCCAAGGCCGTGATACCTGACCTGTTGCTTCTTGATCCCGCAAACTCGAAAACATCTTAGCCATACACGACGGGAAACGAAATCAGCAAAGTGGAATAGCTCAACCAGAACTCTTAGCCCCCAAGTCAACCAGAACATCGGTAGTTCAGCACAGCATCTTAGCACACATAGTTACCAAAAGCACTCGGCAGATAAAAAATTTCAGAGAGCAGATGCTGATGCGTGAAAATACTTGCTTTTTGTTCCATGCGTGCCGCATCCGTGAACTTGCCATCGGCAATCCACTCATTGTCGACTAGTAGCCACGTCATACCGCCCAGCAACGCCTTGCACAATATCAATTCCGTACCGATCTCCATAGGTAACCGCCTTAGCCCTCTTAGAGTGCAATACCGGATTCTCAGATGCCATGAACGCCAGGATATGCACCCAAGACCCGCAAAACGCCAATTTACCACCCATCCCATCCATCACCCCATATATACACCCTCCTCGTCTCACCTGTCTTCAAAACCCCCGTCCTTCCCACTCATCACCTTCCCTCCCGGCCCTCTGTCTCCCCCCCCTCCCCCACCCTCTCCCCCGTACTCCTATCCCTCCCAAACGCCTCCCTCACCTGCCCCAATATCAAATCCCAATACCCCTCCCCCCCCTCCAACCTCTCCCTCTCCTCCGCCACCCTCCGCTCCTTCCACCCCGCCTCCTCATCCCCCATCCACAAATCCTTCGCCATCCCCAACACCCCTTCCCCCTTCCCCCGCCCCTCCTTCCGCCGCAACAACTCCGCCGGCCCCACCCCAGCCTCCACCCCGGGCAACGCCACCGTGCCTCCCCCCTTCGCATCCGCATCCACCTCCCCGCGCCCCAGCACCCCCATCACGCCCGTGGATCCAGCTCTTGGGGTCGCGGCGCGGCGGGCGTCGCCGAAGGCGAGTTCTTGCGCTGAGAAGACGAAGAGGCCCGAGAGGGTGAAGGTGTAGAAGTCTAGTTTGCGGGGGGGCAGGGCGATGAGGAGGGGGCAGGTGAGGGCGAGGGCGAGGTAGAGGGGGCGGAGGGGGGGTGTGGTGCTGGAAGGGTTGGTGATGGAGGGGTCGGCGATGGAGGTGGACATGGTTGGAGGAAGGTGGGTGGATTGTGTGTCCGCTGGGCGAGGTTGGCGGGGGATTGGGGCTTCGTTGAGGTTGGTGGTGCTGGGTGGTGTGGAAGTGGGTTGCTGGTTTGTGAGTATGGGGGGTGGGAGTTTGTATTGTGGATCAATTGAGATCGTGCTGGTGTCAGTACGATTGTCGGGGGTCCTGGAGGTTTTATGATTTATAGTTGATGTGAGACACAATCTTGAAGGGAAGGAGTTATTGTGGTTCCGAAAGACGATTGAGTCATGATTCAATTCAAATATACTCTGGTTGAATGTTTTTAATTATATTTGCAAATAAAACAAATTATTTGTAGATTGACACTTTGGCCGAGTGGTTAAGGCGATAGACTCGAATTCCGCGCTCGATCGGATGCGCTCCACGAATTTTGTCATCTATTATCTTCGGATGCGCAGGTTCAAATCCTGCAGGTGTCGCTCATAAAATTCTCTTTTTGTGCTTTTGGAGGGTTGATTATATTGCAGATAGATATATGTATCATTCATTACTGAGGATTGCGCGAATATATGCGATTCAAGTATGTGTGTGCGATTTCTACTGCATGTCTAGCTAGGCAAGCCTGACGCGTTGCAGATTTGTAACAACTTATTTTACATTGCAACTGCTTGAAGTTACATATGATACCGCTGTTCTTGACAAGGTACTGTGGAAAGAAGACTTGAATGTTGAGGGATACGGCGAAAAAGGTGCACAAGAAAAGTAGTTCATTGCGAATGAATGGCAAATCAAAGGAGAAGGAAGGCTCCAGAGTCATTATCGAGAGGTTCCAGGACAAGGACGGGTGTGGGGAGAGATTCCATGTCTAAATACGTAGGTAACTTTATATGAAAGGGCTACCTATATACCACGACCCACAAGCTGGGTTTTAGAAAAACCCCAAATGCCTGAGAGCAAACGGCATCCATTTGAACCCCATCCATCATCTTTCAAAGCTGCGGTCCTCCACCAACCCAGCTAGCCATTAACACTATCAGAGAACTGGCCTCAAGCAACAGTGCTTCTTCCCGGATGAAATGACCGTATCCGTCCTTAATGCCTTCCTTCGACCTCCCCACTTCGTCCCTCCTTGACCCCCCTTTTGCCAAACCGTTGGTACATCCGCCCCATGGCTCGGGGATTCTGAGCCGAATACAAGACTACCTACCGTAGCTAGGTACCTGAACTTTTCCGTCTATACTTCTGATCCTCTACTTGCGCGGTATGAACTGCCTTTGCAGCCTCCTTATACTCTCTCTCTCTCTCTACCCGTGACCTCAGCCATCCTTTGTTATCTTTTCCGAACGCGGAATAGAAGGCTTGTCTCACACGAGCCATGACTCGGGCTGCTGAAGTCGTGAAGCATGTCTGTGTATTCCTTTATATCTGTCCGGCTTCCGTCGAGTAGTGTAGCGGCGTGAAGAACCCTGTTGGGAATCCTTCGAGGAATACGACTGCATGTAAGGGCATTGCCTTGCAGGTCGCCAAAGGGTAGCTAACTTGCAGTGGAGCAGCAACCAGATGTTTATATGATTGATAGGTCACATCGATACATGGGATCATTGATTTAAGATCTAACTGCAAGGTATTTGTGAAATCTTGAATTAGAAAACACGACACACGGAATGGCCCAAGCTTGCCCAGCGTGCCACTATATTTAAGACTGTTAACCAAAACCACGCTCTTCGGCTCAAGCAAGCTTTACATGAATGCACCCCTCGTCTGAAACCCTCTCACTCCAGCTTCAGACCTCGGAAAAGTGTTTGTTCTGACGCTTGTTGTTTGCCTGATCCACTTCCACTTTCCGAGATCGACGAACACTCTTGGCACGTTTGTTGTCAATGACTTAGTCGAGCACTGATCTACTAGTGGAATATAGGAGCCGTGGAGATGGAGATCGGAATCATTTAGATTACCTTGGGCAGCCCTTGTTTTTGGTATTGACGGCGGAATGGCAAGGTTGGTTCGCTTACTCCAGTTCTGTTTTGAGGCTCCCTTACCCTCGAGGAGCTGGTTAGGAGGTCCTTGTAGCCTTCTGGTTTTTTGGAGGAGCTGAAAGAATTTCGGCATGATAGGAAAACATCCGCAAAGGATTACCATCGTGACTTCAGCGAGACTGACGTTATGTATAAGCAACAGAGCACAAGAGCAGATGCAGGGGCATTGCGAGGTCAAAGTACTTACTGCCACAGCGCTATCTGCAGAATCAAATAAGTCCTATCTTTAACCTTCAGGGTTTTAGACTGTAAATTAGTCGAGCAATGCTCGTAATGCAGGCACTGTGCAATGTTAGAGCTTTCGTTGAGACTACCATCCCACAATCAGAAGGCTTACAGAAGACCAACGGCGAATACTGCTGAGACTTGGATCTTTCGCCTTGTAGGCAAGTGGAGTTTGAAGATGGAGTGAATTGGAAGAACAAGTATTGATATGTCAGACAGAATGTTCCAAGCTCCGGAGAAAAAGAAAATCGAGTTAACGTTGAGACATTGACCTGGTACTCTAGCGTTCCAAATCTTTTCCCTTGGGCTGCACTGGAACACGAAGATGAAAATTACATTGGTGCAGAATACAGATTGGTGTAGATGAGAAACTGAATGACCCAGTAAGTAGCACCCTTTCTTGTCGGTACAAATATCATCCGAAGTTGCAAAAGAATCGATAATTTCGCCATAAGTAAAACTGGGCCATAGATTGTTTCGTTTTCATGGGCGTTCTATAGAATAGCATCAGGAGATATCCACAAGGTAGGAACCTAAGAAACGTGTCGAAGGCTCACACGAAATATCTTCGGGATGCTTTATATGGTCACATTCCATTGATGACGTCCTGCCCCAAGATCTGCAACGACAATTGACTCTGCAGACATAGCGATAAGGCCCAGCTGATGGATCATCAGCCGATAACCATTGCCAATAAAGCAATCCAAGTGAGAAGAAAAGTCGAAAGCTGTAAACGTACCCAGGCAGCGACAGCTGTGTCTTCTTAGGGTTAGCCACGATGCAATCCATGAACCACGGAGTACTAACAATCCTCCAGAAGCATCGATTTGTTTGCACTTTTCCTTATGATTAATCGCGCTCCAACGCCCAAAGTGGTGAGAACAAGGTATATTACTGTGATAACAATAAGGACAGGTTCGAGCGTATACGGATCGACGAAATTCGGAATTATCCCAAGAGGAGGTGCAAGGGCGGGCTTGTCCATGACGAATATCTGCCAGCGAACACTCAATCTTTCAGAAAGTGTGGGAGATAGGAATTGGGTAGAAATGCGGATCTCATGTAGCAATAGAGTTGATTTTGGGTTGTAGACTACTCCAAATTTCCTGTGATATCGGTTATAATTCATGTGGCAAAATCGTTCGTGTAAATGGAAGAGGCTGAGCTGATGTCGATCCGGCTGAATCAACGTGTTGTGAGCGGTTTGAAGTCTACGCAAGTTGCAGCACTGGCAATGCAGGTAAACCCTGTTCGCGCAGCGCGACGTAGCACGCTGCGGCGTATCTGCATACGCATTTTGGGAAATACCGCTTGACATAGCTTTTGACTGGATATTTGGAATTGGACTCTAGAATCCTTTCGATATGCGTACATTCTCTTGAGCACGACATACAGTGTGCGTCCTAGATCAGTATGCTGGTATAAATCCCTCATTGCATCACTTAGTCGGGCAGGACGAGGCTGGCCATCATAGGGCTCTCGGTTTTCATTATCATTTCGCTTTGGCAGCTAGCTTCTAGGATCTTTGCTACTTAGAAAATTGACTTGCCATTGGTGTGAGATTGATGTAGAAAGCGTGGGTAATCCTGCAAGCCCAGTTGTGCACCGAGACAGGTTGCTTTTGCGTTGAGCTTGGTGATCGACAAAGATGTGATAATGGTGGGTTTAAAAGGAGGGAGGCGATAAGACTGAAAAGGTTTATGATCTCTCAAATTACCCAATGACAAAGTTGAACGCCCTGTCAGCCGCACAGAAAACCCTGGTATCGAGGGCTTAGAACGATTTCAATGGGGCGGAGAAAGGCGTCGATTTCCCGGAGGCATACAGTGCGTTCACTACTAGAAGGCTTGCCAAGGCACGGTCCGAAGTCAAATCTTGGTTGCATTCTGGTCGACCTTTTTACCGTCCCTGCCAATAAAAGTCTTTTTCGGCCAATGGAAGTGACAATTTAGGGTTTCAGGACCTCCCTCTGTATACGGAGCTAGCGATTGCCAGTCAAGGCTACGGGTGGGGCGTGTGCGGTGTGCGACACTTCTTGTTCTCCTACTGATGTTGGTATCTGAACCTCTGGTGCGAACCCAAGAGGAACCGTTGGCTGTACTATATATACCATAAAGCTGGAAATGGTATATGTGGTGCATCTTTACGTTGTTTTCGGGTCGTCCGACAGCATCATCATTACTGTCAATCCCACTCTCGCCACTCATCCTCTGCTCTTTCCTGATCCTCCTTGACACCTTGCTTTGACGCGCCAGACCAGCTCTTGTCATGCCTTAGAGTCCTTTCTTCATCGTCACTACTGTCCTCATCACTCTCTTCGTCCGCAGTACTTCCGTCGAAGCTCCCTCTGCGCCGCAATGTTTTCATCGACATTCTGCTAGAAGGGCTATGATCGTCAAAGTATCCGTTTGGAGACCTTCCGAGCAGCTTGTCGGCCTTACCAGGTGACCTGCTTCCTGAACTCGGTACTGCAACCAAACCATTCGAAGTGGTCAGATAATGGCGCTCCGAATCCTCTCGTGGCGGCCATCTTTCCAATCTCTGGCTTTGGAAGCTTTCATCCCTTTCATGTCCAGTGCCAGCATCTCTTTCCCTTTGTTGCTGCTCCCTCCACTGATTCTCTCTTTTTCGCCTGACTTCCTCTCTAGCATCTAGCCATCTTCTACTGGGTTCCCAGCGCCATCCATCGCCAGATGTAGTGCAGACCGGAAGGAGCCATAGCAGCGGCTTATCTCCAAACAGATGCCGCAAATTTCTCCTCCATCCATGGTCGAACGCATTAGGTAATTTCTCGGAGTCCTGCTCATCGAGGTAATCTTCATATCTCTCCCTCTCCCGTGATTGTTCCAAGTCATTGTAATTTCTTTGTAACGATTCCCGAGCCATCAAAGCCTCTTCTATGTCTCCCCCGGATATCATCTCCTCGCCCTCCTCCTCCCTCGTGACGCCTGGTACGGCATTCGCATGTATTTCTGCCAATTGCTGACCATAGCTCTGGCCATTCGCATGGCCATTTCCGAACTTCTGTGCCTTCATTGATTTCCTCACCGGGCTCAGGTATCTAGTCTTTTCTAAGCACTCTATTGTCGTTTGCGCTCTCCATGCCAAGCTAAAATGCCAAGCCGTAAAGCCTGTCACGACCACTCCAATAATACCGGAAATTGTGCAAAGTAGAACGAAGTTGATCGGCATAAAGCTCTCGGTGTACTGCGCCTCACTAAAGACCTCACTCCATAACCAAGTCGCCGTCACTGCAAAGCACACCCAGCAATATATAGATGTGTATATCAGGAATAGCAGAAAAGCCTTGTAATTCCTCAGCCCAACGCAGGTAGCCAGCCAAGGGCAGTGATGGTCCATTTTCAGGCGACACCGTCCGCATGTCGAGCAGTGATGAGCGCGATCCGGTTTCCGAGCTTTGCACTTCTTGCAGAAGCGCGTCTCACCAGTGGATTTGACGGTGAAGGACGGTAAGTCTTGGTGTGAGGCCGGTTCATGAGAAGGGAGGTGTGAGTAGCCGGAGCTGCCGGATCCATTTAGCGTTGAGCCGGGATCCGTAAAGACTGCAGTTGTATAGGACCAGTTGAGTATCAGGTAAAGGGCAATCCCAAAGACGGAGGAGGTGTAGCCTGCAAAGTCAGCAAGGAAAACGTTGGGACTGATTGACAGGGTAGATCACACCGGTCCATGAGCTTGAAGTGGGAAGAAAGCCTATACTGGCTTCAACCCAAACAGCCCAGGTTGTGAGACCGTATACAAAAGCGAGTGGAAAGTAGGTAACAACAGAACAGCAATAGCGTTCACATTTCCTTGCCCAGTTCTTTCGACGGCGTTTAAGAGGCGCAGGGGAAGGCGATGATGAGGCTGAGAGCGTAGCCATTGCACGACGAGATTAAGGGTGCGGTTCAAGATGGGTGGATTAGATGCATGGTGGTAGTCAAGTAACGTCTAAGTCTGGGAGAATTGGAGGATATACAGGTGCTCAGGATTTGTAAGAAGATCATCATGTCCGAAGGCTTCCAGTGACGAGTTTACGCTTCTTGACTGGAGATATTCTGACATAAGTTTGCTTAGTCACCATGTTACTAAGCGTGCTAAGGTCTCTCTATCAGCGTATTACATATTTCAAGGGGTGTAGAATATCCAGACTTTACTTCAAATCTAGCAAGGCGGGGATGTACTACCAAAGAAGCAAGCTAGAACTGTCCATATACGGGAACAACTAGTAGGTGAAAAATATGCTGAAGCTTGGACACAGTCCCTGAGGATAGGGATTATTTCCTCCACCTAGACCTCTACGGACTACCATTAACCGTTCGCCGCACGCTATGCTTTGATTCCTTCGAAAAGTACTTACCCAACCCATGAGAGCAGAAAACTCCATTGAAATGCCAAGTGAATGCGCCCAAACCTTCCCTTAAACCATCGTCATTCGTGAATGTTAGGATATAGTGCTATTCAAAGAAAGGACGCGAGGTCCAATGGTGCTGGCATCGCAAATATATCACGCTTCGAATGACTCGTGTTATTGGCAGTATTTGCTTGAAGGTTTCCAATGTCGCACCAGTTCTTAACGGGCTGACACTCACATTAGCGTAGGCGGCACTGTGGATGAAGAAAGACTTACCAAGCAGCTGAGATGCTTGCACCAAGAGCACGTGCTTGGGTTCTGCTTGTAAAAGTTTTTCAGAAGCATAATAAAGCATACCAAAACCCCAATCAAGGCCGCCGCGCGAACTAACCACCAAGCCCACCACAGCGGTTTGCGGCCCTTGAAAAAACCGATGGGTTGCTTCACAAAACCTCTCATACCGCCATCAGTGTCATCCAATTTCCGAGGCGCAGTCACGGATCCATATAGCGGCTCATCCACTCCGATTCGTTGCCTAAGAACATCAGGGGAGTGCAATATGCAGATTCCCAGAACAAGGCCCATCAAAAAGCCACCAATATGCGAAAAGTTGTCGAGACCTGGAAGAAGACCGAGCACGAAGGAAACAACGACGTCAAGTACTATCCAGGCCAGATCTGTCCAAGGAGATCTCCTGTCCCGCCAGTGGTAAAGGAGATCAAGAAGCATTAGGGCTATAACACCGAAAAGTGCGCCGGAAGCACCCGTTGAGGCAATCCCGGAGGGAGCAAAGTTGCCTCCTAAGACGAAGCCGAATATGCCGCTGCAAAGGTAAACCAGAAGGAATCTCAGCGATCCAATCTCCTTCTCCATCTCTCTTCCAAGCGTTAGCTGTAAGAGCATGTTAAATGTAATGTGAATGATTCCTGCGTGTAAGAATATGGGAATTATAAATCGAAACCATTGATTCGGTATGTCGTGGTTCGTGTTAGATCCACCGAAACCACACAATTCTGACAATGTGCATTTGTTGTCCGGGCTTTGAGGATCTGAAGAGGTCGAAGAGGGGCATGGCCAGGTAATAGCAGTATCTCTCCCCTGAGGAGTAGCGCGCATACACGGGACATATCGTGCACCCATGTTGATCAGAACGTAGGGAGAAGGTCCTAGCATCGGGTTGACCTGGGGTTTTATTTCAATGGGACTCTTGGTAAGAACGCCGTTTCTGACGAGTTCGGCAATGAAGACTGCCACCTGAAGGAGAGTAAAGACGAAGACCACCCAGGGTACCTGTCCGCTGAAAAATCCACCTCTATTCTTCCGCCTTGGTCGACTCGGCCGATCTGTGATTGCGGGTTCTTGTGGAGGATACGTGCCTTCAGGGTCGTAACGCCGTTGGTCCTGTCCGTACATATCTGAACCATTCTGCTTTGGGTGTGGCCGTAATGGAATATCATCCGAATAGGGACTTGGCCCACGTCCTCCTCCACCAGCACCATAGTACGCATGGTCGGAGCTATGACTTCTCTGCGGATCTAGTTGGTAAGGATCTCTGTTGGGCGATTCTTCCAATGACGTTGCAGACTGAGCTCTTTGATGCGGATTGTAGGCGGAATATACGTTTGGGAGTGGTGGTAGTGGAGCCTCAGTAGGGCGGCGAAGAGGTCGAGGGTTGTAGTAATCGTTTGCTGCCATCTTGATCACGTATGAGGACGACGGGATTTTGGTCGGTGTATATCTAGTATCAGGGTCTGCGCATCGACGGAAGTCCTATGTACCAAGAGACCCGACCGAGTTGGAGGATAGGGCGATCCTAACAGCAAGAACGAAGCACCAGGAGATAGATGGAGGCTATGCTCTAGGAGTTGGTGCAAAGAGCGTGCCTTCAGGAACTTTTCCCATTCAACAATTAAAATGTTCTTAGAATAAGGAGTGTATCAACAAAGAGTGGCGCAAATCATCGTCAAAGGCAACTGTCGTCGTAAGTTCGCGGTGTTTGTGTGTTGTTTGGAGGCTCAATGAAGAGGTTGAAATCAGGGCGACGCCAGTCAATGAATCAGTTCAGCGAATGAGACTGCTGCGTTGGTACAGCCCTACGGGTACTAGATCCGAGTACAAGAATAGAGCAGGGGCGGAAGAATCCGCCCCTCGCTAAATCACGTAACTTATCAACGCGATGCTTAACGCGTCCCACTATACACTCTATGCTCCCTCAAATTCGCTAGGCAAAACACATGACAGTCTTAGGTCTCTCTCACGATGCCGACTGCGATCCTGAAGCCGCCGAAAAGGGTCCTGGGCGACTCTACTAAAGCACACAGCAATGCCAATCCTACCTTACCATCCCCGAGCTCGGCCAAGAGAAGAAAGATTGACGTAGGATCCTCACCAGGGAAGAAGCCAAAGCTGGGCCAGAACAGAGTCAATGGGAAGCTAGGCTCCAGTCAGCCTAAAAGCCAGTTCGAAGAGGAAGTGCTTGAGAAGTTGACGCAAGATATCAGTGGCTTGAAGGAGAATAATTCGGAGCGAGATCAGCAATGGCACAGACCAAGTCTTGATGACTTCGAAAGGGGGGATGAAAGTCTGTGCTTCCAACAAATCGAAGCCGAGGAGGGGACATTACATGGGGGCAAGACGACAGTCAAACTTTTCGGAGTCACAGAAGTACTACCTCCGCCATGTCGACATTGGACTTGAGCTGATTGATAATCAGACTGGCCACTCTGTTCTACTCCATGTCACAGACTTCCTTCACTACCTCTACGTTGCAGCGCCAGTCTCGTTTGGAAAGAGTGACTGCGATGGCTACAAGGCATATCTCGATACACAGCTGGCTCAGCACCAACCAGCAATACACTCCGTTCAAATGGTGCTCCGAGAAAACCTCTTTGGCTTTCAAGGCAATCAAAAAAGCCCATATCTTAAAATCACTGTGACCGATCCGAAGTTCATCAACAAATTGCGGACAACCATTGAAAGTAGTCTTGCGAACTACAAGGGATTGTGGAAAGGCGTTGATGGTGGGATACTAACGTTTGACAGCATTCAATATGTGCTACGTTTTATGATAGATACTGGAGCAAGTCATCCGTTGGTGTTTTGAATTGTAGAGCTAATTCCTATCTCAGATCTCCGGCATGTCCTGGGTAGAAGTATCGCAATCGAAATATCATATTATTCCCCATAGAGACCGACAGTCGAATTGCCAGATAGAAGCACATGTTCACTATCGGGACCTTATCGCTCATTCTAACGATGGCGAGTGGGCAAAGATGGCGCCGTTACGGATTCTTTCCTTTGATATTGAGTGTGCGGGTCGAAAAGGCGTTTTCCCGGAAGCAAACCAAGATCCAGTCATCCAGATAGCCAATGTTGTGACAAGATATGGAGATACTAAACCTTTTGTCAGGAACGTATTTTGCCTTGATACGTGCAGTCTCATTGTCAACACGCAGATTTTTGAATTCGATGCCGAAGAGAAGATGCTTATGGCGTGGAGGGATTTCCTCGAAAAGGTTGATCCGGATGTCATTATCGGATACAATATAGCCAATTTTGACTTCCCATATCTCCTTGACAGAGCGAAGCATCTTAAGTGTACCAAATTTCCTTACTGGTCGAGATTAAAGAATCTCCAGTCTCACGCAAAGGAAACGAATTTTTCTAGTAAGCAGATGGGAAACCGAGACACGAAAGCTACGAATACCAACGGACGACTGCAGCTAGATTTACTCCAGCTAATCCAGCGAGACCACCAATTACGAAGTTATACCCTCAACTCTGTATGCGCACATTTCCTAGGGGAGCAAAAGGAAGACGTTCATCATACCATGATTACAGAGCTTTTCAACGGAACACCGGAATCGAGACGGCGCTTAGCGGTCTATTGTCTAAAGGATGCTTTCTTACCTCAACGATTAATGGACAAGCTAATGTGTCTAATCAATTATACCGAGATGGCCAGGGTCACAGGGGTTCCTTTCAATTATCTGCTCGCACGAGGCCAGCAAGTTAAGTTCATCAGTCAGCTGTTCCGAAAAGCTTTAGAGCAACAATTAGTTATTCCAAATCTACGGAGCGAAGGCACCGAAGAACAGTATGAAGGTGCCACAGTCATTGAGCCTACGAGAGGATATTATGATGTCCCGATAGCTACTCTTGATTTTGCTTCGCTATATCCCAGTATCATTCAAGCTCACAACCTTTGCTACACCACCCTTCTGAACAAGACTAGCGTTGAAAAACTAGGATTAGTCAAAGATGAAGACTACATCGTCACCCCAAACGGTGATATGTTCTGCACGTCTAAAATTCGAAAAGGCCTGTTGACACAGATTCTCGAAGAACTGCTGGGCGCCCGGAAGCGGGCCAAGAAAGAGTTGGCGGTTGAGACAGACACTTTCAAGAAAGCCGTGCTCAACGGACGACAGCTGGCGTTGAAGGTCAGCGCCAACAGTGTCTACGGTATCACCGGAGCTACAGTCGGGAAATTACCATGTCTGGCCATTGCTAGTAGTACAACTAGTTACGGAAGGCAGATGATTGAAAGGACTAAAGAGGAAGTGGAAGCAAGGTATACATTGGCTAATGGATATGATCACGATGCTCAGGTTATATATGGAGACACTGACTCCGTTATGGTCAAATTCGGTCCCAAAGAACTAGCCAAAGCTATGGATCTTGGCCGAGATGCCGCCGAATATGTGTCCTCGAAGTTCATCCACCCAATAAAACTTGAATTCGAAAAGGTCTATTTCCCCTATCTACTCATCAACAAAAAGCGCTATGCTGGCTTGTACTGGACAACCCCCGAAAAATACGACAAAATGGACAGCAAAGGTATTGAGACTGTTCGAAGAGACAATTGCCGTCTTGTGCAAAATGTTATTGAAACCATCCTTCGCAAAATACTCATAGACCAAGACGTCCAAGGCGCTCAGGAGTAAGCATCTCCCCTATTCCTTTTCTGTACCACACAGGGAATTAACATCAACCAGTTACGTCAAAGATACCATCTCCGACCTTCTCCAAAACAAAATCGACATGTCTAAGCTCGTTATCACCAAAGCGCTCTCCAAAACCGACTACGTCGGCAAACAAGCCCACAGCGAACTCGCCGAGCGCATGAAGAAACGCGACGCTGGCTCCGCCCCAACCCTCGGTGACCGCGTTGCCTATGTCATCGTCAAAGGCGCCGGCGGCGCAAAGAACTACGAGCGCAGCGAAGATCCCATCTTTGTGCTCGAAAACAACATACCCATCGACACAAAATATTACCTTGACAACCAGCTCGCAAAGCCCCTGGGCCGCATCTTCGACCCCATCCTCGGCGAGAAAAAAGCCGGCCAGCTCCTCACAGGCGAACATACCCGCTCCATCTCCGTCGCCGCGCCCACCCTCGGCGGCCTAATGAAATTCACCAAGAAGACCCAAACCTGCATGGGCTGCAAAAAACCCCTCGTCACCGCCACGGAGAAATCCGGCGCCGTGTGCGAAAACTGCCGGCCGCGCGTTGGCGAGCTATACACGAAAACATTGACAAAAGTCAGCGAGCTGGAAGTCAGGTTTGGGCGGCTGTGGACGCAGTGTCAGCGCTGCCAGGGCAGTTTGCATTGCGAGGTTATCTGTAGCAGTAAGGATTGTCCGATTTTTTATATGCGGATGAAGGCGAAGAAGGATGTGGAGGATGCCGGGAAGGAGTTGGGGAGGTTTGATTTTGATGCGGGGGCGGCGTGGTAGGAGTTAGCGAGGGGGGAGGGGAGTAGAGGGGAGTAGATGTGGGGTGGGATCAGGTGGGAGAAGGTGTAAGGGTAGGGTTAGGGTTTTTCTTCTTCGCTACATTGTGTGTGGCTGTTGATGACGTAGTTTGGAATTTGACAACGTAGAATATTTGTCAACTGGCTAGATCCATTCCTATGGAAGTTCCCTCCCTACTTTTCCCTCGTCGTCCTTCTCTTGCCCTCCAACCCCTTCCCATCCACCTCCCCCTCCCCAACCCCAGCTCATCCCAACACTCGAAACCTCAACCCCCTCCCCGCGCCCACAAATCGTAACCACAAAAGTTTCTTATCATGCAAGAACATGTTCGGATCATGCGGAAGCGCAAAGGCGTCGAGGAGGTTGTTTAGGGTTTTGTCTATGTGGTGTTAAGATTCAAACATAGCCGGTCAGAAACAGGGATTGAACGGGGGACGTACGATCCATATCCCTAATTTCCGCCCCGGTTCGTGGTTGTTTTCTGATCATTTTGCTGCTGGTCTCGCCATAGCCGTGGTGCGTTGAGGGGTCGTTGTAGGGTGGCATTGGGGTAATTAGTTCGTTGAGTTCGCTGAGGTGGTAGTTTCGTTTGCGGGTTAGGAGGCGGAAGCTACGGGAGATGTTAGTGCTATCGAGTGGTGGTGTTTAGGATGGGGGTGGAGGGGATTGCGGGAGAGGTGGGGGAGATTAGGGTTGGGAAGAGGGAAGGGGAAAGGAGAAAGGAGAAGGTGGGGTTCGTATGGCGGTTGTACCGATGGGGGATCCGGTGAGAGTTAGAGAGCTGGTTGAGGACGAGATTTTGGAAGGTAGCTTCCATTTGCGCTTCTGCTATAACTGCGTTTCGATTCGAAGGGTTACTTTCGTCGTACTTACTTTTCGACCATAACCCTTCTCTCATTATCCCCGCCTCGATCACCCTCACCAAATCCTCGTGACACAAACGTGCGCATCTCGTTGCATACACCAATTAGCTGATCCAAATACGTTTGAATTCCAAGCGCCAGCGTCGTCTCATCATGATGGAGGTTGTACAAGTGGGAAGCTGATTGCGAGCGGTATGCTTCACGCACCGAAGCTGGCGGCCCAGAAGTGGGAGAGGGAGAAGGGCGGTTGTAAGGGTGGTGAAGGTATCCGTTGTTTCGAGCTTGTCGGTTTTGAAGAGCTGCTGGGTATGGGTGAGTTGAGTGGGGTTGTTCGGGCGGCTCGCTCAGGGCGCGTTGGGCGAATGGGTCGTTGAAGGAGATGAGCTTTGGAGATGTGATGATAGGCTGCGCGGATTGAAAATCAGGTGAAGGGTTAGGATAAATTGAAAAGGGTGTAGGGGCTGGACTTTGCGGCATGGGCGAGCGGGTAAGTAGAGCAGGATCAATAGCCGTTATAGCGGCTGATAGAACTCCAAAAGCATCTGCAACTGTGTCTTCGGTACTTTGGGCAGGAGAGTCCATCGCTGTTGGAATTCACAGTCGCTGCCGGTTACATGATCAAGATGAACGGCATTGGGTTGTTGATGGCTGTGGTCTTTTTATTGGATCCTTGCTTTTGAGACAAAACCACAGTAGTGAGACAAGCCTCTGTGAAAGGAACTGCTCAGAGACATCAAATTTCAAGTACGGGTGTTCGCAGCAGGGACAACAAAAGATCTCCCCAGAGATAAGACATCATATGAAAAGAAGAAGCATGAACATGGGATTGCATCGTTGTGTACCGGTGTATAGAAAACATACTGCGATGGCTTTGTATGGCTTGAAATTTGAAGGCAGAAGAAAGCTTCTAGAGAAGCAGCGAAAGCCCTTTTTGTTGGAAATAGGGGAGTTGGTAACCTCCGCCTCATAGGGCTGGTAGGGCTGGGGCCCGCTAGTGGAGTTTTCACCTGCTCGCTCCTAGATAGACTCCTACAGCTTCAACCTCATATACCAAAATGTCCCATATGACCTCGTATTCCAAGACTTTTCGAAGGCTTGATGTCTATTCGTTATATAAGGTGTCCGCAGGAGGTTGGAATAGAGTAAGGGCAACCGATCTGCGATTGCTCTAATTTTAGACTCAGCTTTATTCCAACTTCAACCCATCAACTCCCTTCTACCAAATAGCTTGCAACTAGCAGCAAACACCATACTTCCTTCCTGTCTCGATACAACGTCATGGCCCAGGCCCGCCCTGACTCATTTATGCGGTATCGCTGGAACGGCGTACGGAACACGCAAAGGATAAGTCGCTACATCCACGAGCAGTTCTCTTTGTGCATATGGATTTTTGGAATATATCAATGGGTTTCGAAGGGAAGTGGTTGTTGCGGTCTTTTAGCTGTCTTGGAAAGGTTTAGAGTATATGGCGGGCACTCGACGAGGGTATTTCGCAAGCTTTTCTTACATAGTTGTTGCTTCTTAAAGTTGATATCTCTACTTGAAGAATTGTGATCATGACTTCTCGTAATCCATCCTGCAATATCTTTCTTCCTACGTGCTTGTCTGCTGTGAAGATCGTCCAGGATATCTCATACCAGCAGATCCGCCATATCGTAGTGTCCTATCCTTGCCCAGTTTTCCCACTATTGCTCAGGTTCTATATACACTTTGTTCAGTCGACCTAAATTAAGTATGGGGTGCAAGCTCTTCGAATCTACGCTCGACGTGTGTGCGAACAGTCGAGGTACCCGATGCTAGAAGCCCTTCCGATTGTAAAGTCCCCTAACTGAATGATCGTTGGGTGGATTGCTATGTTTTGGAGGCCTATGATGGGTCTAATTATCTCGCAGAGGTACACCGAAATGAAGACTCGTTGATTAGAAACCTTGGTATTGTCTTGTTCGAGGTAGACCTGAAATGAATTCTTTGAACTACCTGAAAAGTTGTCGGTTCAAACACCCGGCGAAGACGAATCAAGATTCTCACTGCAGAAAGTAAGTCCAAAAAGGTAGATTACGATGTTAAGCGACGAGAGAGGATACCGAATGTCTGCACTTCAAGGTGTTTCTTCGGCGGTAATCCTAACCCTTAGAATCTTCTTCTTCTTCCTGCCTCACTCGTCAATCTTCATCTCTACACCTCTATTTCGCCCCGTCATACATACTTTTACTAACGTCCTGTACAGATCGCTAGACAGTCCAACTTCTACCAAATCGACTATTATACGCACTACAGATCCCCAAAAATGGCGCCCAAGCACAAGCTTACCACTTCTTCGGGCAGACCCACAAAGAAGCGCACCACAGGCGCTACCCAGACCGATAGCTTGCTAGAAAATACTGTTAGCATGGGTAATGTTCATGGAAGTTATAATTCTCTCATAATAGATGTCGAGCTTGCTGTTCGAGAGATTGTGAGAGCAAACGCCACGAGTACGACCACTTCTATCGTGCACAAACGATTTTCCTTCACGAATATCTCATTCTGTTGAAGCCTTTATATTAGAGTGAGAGTCAAAGAGACGTTCCGGATGCTAGTTGCTTGCCAAAGCCGTCAACAGAGCTGACACAGATGAAGATATGCCGGTATGAAACCTTTCTTCTATCCAAAACCCAAAGAAGGAATAGACTTGAGACCCTTCTAGGCATAAGTCGATCGATAGAGATGATTCAAGAGAACGATTGGCTGCAGCTGTAAGGACGTCCGGGTCATCAGCCTGTGACTCATCCACGTGAAGGACACTCAATATAGAGGTTGATTAAAGGGGAAGCCTACTGGATCAGTAATCCAAGAGCACACAGGCGCGATGGTTAGAAGACATGGATACCAGGCGGAACAAATAGGCGAAGAGAAGCTTACCAAAATGAGCCGTTAATCCAGGTCTACTTAGTCTACCTATCTAATGACCCATTGATCTGAAAAGCTGTCAAGGTACATCTCGTTCAGTTGAGAAGTTAGTAGTCCAACTATTTGAAGGCTAACGAAGATGATAATTAGTTGAATGAGAACAGACGGAACGCATAACCCAAAGGCTCTCTTTGGGCGCAACGTCATGATCTAATAGACGTTCCGAATGCTGAATATTGTCGAGGTGGGGGGTGTTAGATTTTAGCTTTAGAAGTAGGCTTTGTTGAGCCATTGGTCAGTCCACGCCTATTACTCCAATTGGTAGTATAGCACAATGATAAAGACATCGCTGACAGCTGAGAGTCAAATCACCAAAGTCCTTTCCGAGCAAGGAAAACTCATACAGACATCATCAGTGCCAACGATGCCACCAGTAAGCCACCTTTCCAAATCATCTCCTGGCCGCCAAGATATCTCCTTATTTATCGATCCGCCCTTTGTTGTATCCTTTGGCCTTGCCTCTTCGAACTTTCCTGTGTTCCGTAATCTCGAGGCACTGCGGTTTCTCTCTCATTCTTCTTGTTAAGCAGTCAAACATAGAGTAATCTTGATGCTTTATGTACGTTGGCTTTTCAAGATGTAAATCCGATAGGAAAGAGAATGACCAAAGGGACCTGTTGAAACCTATTTCGGCAATGTGGGATGTGGCGCCTCGTCAAAGGATAGGATTGGAGGAGATAGAAGGTTGACAGAACCTATGACGGCTTGTCAGTCACTAATAAAAAAATAAAGAGAAGAAGATCTGGCGGAACCAACCTGCACAGACCAGACCTTTTTGGACTCATGGTTTCGATTTTCAGTCGGAAAGCCATGAAGAAGGACTGGCCGATTCAGAGCTTACAACAGGGAGCCACGTTGAGGTAAAGAGCCTTCGACGTCGACACTAGAATCTGTTGAGAAATGATTAAGTTGATTTCAGGTCTGTTATTTCATCCACTTACATATTGTATGAGCTCTTGGGCTCTCGAACACACGCATTGATACATTTGACTCCTCCATTGTTCCAAGCCGCTCGATCGTTCGCATGCATGCTGTCTGAAGCGTTTCTCTCTATCGTATATCGATTTCGCCATAGCCATATCCATCATCCATTGCCTTGTCGGCCTTCCCTATCTTAGTTCATCCCAAGTTTTCCACCTCCGACTTTCAGTTTCGTTGAGGAGAGGACTCGCTGAGGTTCACTATTCGGAGGCTAATAATCGATAGCTAGTCGAAACAGAGAATAGACGACATGTAATAACTCAAAGATCTCATTTCGAGACCATGCTAAGGTTTATAAGGGGTTGGATTGTTAATGTTGAAAGCGATCGAATTGAACATTGAACGTATGGTTCAGACATATGGTTTCGATTAATAGCATGGCATATTAACAGAGACATTGACTCTTGATCAGATTCAAGATGTCGAAGTCATTTGCACGCAAGCAAACTATCCCATCATACACGTGTTATCACCAGTAAGTCACCCTTTCACCTTCCTTCCTCTACGGCCCAGATATCACTATATCCTTTAGCTCTTTTCGGTAGTCTTTCCCCTTTGCTTTTGCCTTTGCCTTTGCGTCGTTCGGCTTCCCCTTCGTAGCTTCGCGTTCTCCTCATCGTCTTTCTCTTTGACCAGAGCAGCGAGGACAGCTAAACTCGATGTTCTACTAATGTTGTCTCTGCCATGCAGTCATAGGTAGTTCTCTCTATCGTGCATCGATTTTTGCCGCAATCATTTTCACCGTCATGAGGCATGTTCAGGTCTGCTTAGCCTGCATATTCAAGACGTTATCGATGCGAAGGAATGTCGAGGTGAGAAGTTGCCGGATCAACAAGCCAGGGGCTAATAAATGTGGCGGCTAGTCGAAATTGGCGACCTGAAGTCCTTAGTCTGATGCCACGTTGGGATCCAGAAGGGCTTGAGGATGTTGAGCATCATCGACATGGAGAGCGATTCCCTTGCTCACTGGACTTTCGGTTCAGGCCTATAATTCTAATTAGTAGCCTAGCATATTGACATAGGTATTCTCGCAGCTCAAAGTCGGGTCGAATTGCCAAAGTCATTCGCATTCAGGTAAGCTTTCCCATCATACACGTATCATTACTACCAACGGCTACATCTTCAGTAAGTCACCCTTTCATCTTCTTCCCCTACGGCGTAGATTTTAATCTGTTTCCTTTGGCTTGTTTGGGTAACCCTTGCCCTTCGTCGGTGCTTTCCCCCCTTTCGACTTGCTTTTTCCCCTCTTGATTTTGGCTTCGGAGCCTTGTGATTCCCTTCGTTTCTTCTTAATAAGCTAGTCAAGCGTAGAGTAAGATTCAAGCTTTGGATGCAATGACTGGTCAAAGAGAGTAGGACGTTGATCAATGGAAGCATTGGAACCCTGGAGTCGATAGTGAGAAGTATGTTTTGTCGAAATAAGCAGTCCAGAACGTGAAAAGGTGATGAAGTGAAGCCTGCAGTCGAAAGCCACTGTGCCTGTTTATGGTCGGCTTGTCAGTCGGACGGTAGGAAGAGTTGGTTATACTAAGCGTACAGTAAGAGACTTGTCTTGGGCTGATGATTCTAATAGTCAATCTAGACTTAGGATAAGACGGTGAAGACGTAGCTGAATCGAGGCCTATTATTTCAAAGTCATGTCGAGTTACTCAATGCGAACATTGAAGTAGGACTTCACTATTTACAGGTATGGTGAGAAGTTGTTGGTTTCATGTCTGTTGTTCCATTTAGTCACATGATATTGACACGGTCATTGTTTTCGGGTAACTGTTCCATTTGATCCCAGTGGATCTATCACTATCGGGCATCGCTTCGTTTGAACTAGAAATATCTATTATATTTGTTCGGGCAAACCCGACAGCCCCTGGCGGTTTCTAGGGCTAAAATTTGCCCCGGAAGCCACCCTGAGGTGTCAAGCACTCCCTCTATCTAAGCGACTGAGTCTATGAAGTGGGTGGGTGGGGCGAAAGCGAGTTTCTGGCTGTGAAGGGAGAAACAGGAAGGGATGAAGGGGGAAACAGAAGGGGGGACCGCCTATTTATCCCTCTGCTCCCCGCTTTATCCCCTTGTTCCCTAGCTGTCGAGGTATGTTGGTAGCCGGGATTGCCACCCCTTCTACCACTTTCCATGAACCCTCTTCGCTTGCCGATAGTCTTCAGTCAAGCTGACCCTTTATGTGTGCAAGCAGCCCAAAGTATTTCTCCCTGTTGTACAACCAATTCAGCAAGTAGAAATCTCTTCAACCCACCCTCAACCCTATGCACCTCCCCAGCCATGCCTCTATATCACCACGGCCTTGTTCAAGTTTCACTTCTTCCCAGCTTTCTTTGCGGCTCGGGCCTTTGACGCCGTTTGAGGAGTCGCCCGATTCAAGAGACTTGTCTTGGGCTGATTGTTCTAATAGTCAATCTGGACTAAGAATAAGACGGCGAACGTAGCTGAATCGAGGCCTATGATTTGAAAATCATGTCGAGTTACTCAATGTTCAATTCAGCAAGTAGAAGTCTCTTCAACCCACCCTCAACCCTATGCACCTCCCCAGCCATGCCTCCATATCACCACGGCCTTGTTCACAAGCATGTCCATCGAGTTTCACATCTTCCTGTTGGAAATAGGGGAGATGATAATCTCCGCCTTCATAGGGCTGGTAGGGCTGGGGCCCGCTAGTAGAGTTTTCACCTTCCACCTCCTAGATAGCCTCCTTGCGGTTGCTCGGGTTTGTCCAAGTGCGATTTGGGTCTTGAAGATACCTGACATTGGAAAGGGAGTACATAAGGTCCTCATTGACGAAGAGTGGATCAAGGCCGAGAACAAGGACGGAACGGAAATCGAGGTCCTTGCTGCGGTTACTCGGATTTATCCAAGTGCGATTTGGGTCTTGAAGATATCTGACATTGGAAAGAGAGTAAATAAGGTTCTCGAAGAGTGGATCAAAGCCGAGAACAAAGACGGAACGGAAATCGAGGTTCTTGCTGCGGTTGCTCGGGTTTATCGAAGTGCGATTTGGGTCTTGAGGATACCTGACATTGGAAAGAGAGTACATAAGGTCCTCATTGACGAAGAGTGGATCAAAGCCGAGAACAAGGACGAAACGGAAACCGAGATTCTTGCTGCGATTGTTCGGGTTTATCCAAGTGCGATTTGGGTCTTGAAGATACCTGACATTGGAAAGAGAGTAAATAAGGTTCTCGAAGAGTGAATCAAAGCCGAGGACAAGGACGGAACGGAAATCGAGATCCTTACTGCGATTGCTCAGGTTTATCCAAGTGCGATTTGAAGACATTGGAAAGGGAGTACATAAGGTCCTCATTGACGAAGAGTGGGTCAAGGCTGAGGACAAGGACGGAACGGAAATCGAGATCCTTGCTGCGATTGCTCGGGTCTTGATATACGAGGTCATAGGATAGATAGACATGTAGATATATTGGTTGAACTATCTAGTAGGTAGAAACTACGAATGAAGGAAGAAGAGAGAAAGAAGGTGAATATTCTGAATTCTCTGAATCCCCTAGCGTAAGCCTTCGGCTGGGAGCGAAGATTACTAACCACAGAGGTAACAGTACTGTTCCCTATTTTCAACATCGGGTTTATCCAAGTGCGATTTGAATCTTGAATAACCCTAACGATATTCAAGAGTTCTTGACCAAGAAGAATTCGACGTCACGATTGAATCGGGCGACTCCTCAAACGGCGTCAAAGGCCCGAGCCGCAAAGAAAGCTGGGAAGTGTCGGAACACGAGGTCAAGTGGGGGCATATTGATATATTGGTTGTTGCTGTAGCAAGGACCTCGATTTCCGTTCCGTCCTTGTCCTCGGCTTTGACCCACTCTTTCGTCACTGAGGACCTTATGTACTCCCTTTCCAATGTCAGGTATCGACATGCGGAAAGCGTCACGTAGTAACTTGGGAATTTCCATTTGATCCCAGCGGATCTATCATTCGTGTGCAAGCAATCCAAAGCATTTCTCCCTGTTGTACAACCAATTCAGCAAGTAGACATCTCTCCAACCCACCCTCAACCCTATGCACCTCCCCAGCCATGCCTCCATATCACCACGGCCTTTTTCACAGGCACGTCCATCGAGTTTCTCGCCCGATTCAATCGTGGCGTCGAATTCTTCTTGGTCAAGAACTCTTGAATATCGTTAGGGTTATTCAAGACCCAAATCGCACTTGGATAAAGCCGAGCAACCGCAGCAAGGACCTCGATTTCCGTTCCGTCCTTGTCCTCGGCTTTGACCCACTCTTCGTCAATGAGAACCTTCTGTACTCCCTTTCCAATGTCAGGTATCGACATGCGGAAAGCGTCACGTACCGAGTATGCTTTCAGCCATTCCGGATGAGGCTCTACACGCGGGACGGCCGTAAGAACTTCGATGTCATTTCATCCTTGTCCTTCTGTATGACGTAGTCTTCTTCGACGAGGATTTTGTGGACTGCCGTGTAGTCTAGACCGTCACGTAGTGACGTCTGGAAGGCGCTACGTATCATTTCTGGAGTGAGATATTGGGCGGCATCTTCGGTCACTTCGATTTGGATTTCAAAGTTCATTGACTTGATGTTTCCAGGGTCGCTTCCTCTGGGCCGACTGTTGAATTTGGTTAAAGAGTTGACTTAAGGATTCGAGAGAGCAAATGATTACCCAAGATGTTGCGAAGAGACGGTGTCGTGACGTGGTGAAGGTCGTATATACTCAGTTGGTTAGGTTAGTATACTCTCATATATGTTGGGACATCGTTGATTAGAAACATGGAAGACAATGGAACGATCTGAGCATATCATAGTATGACTGGCTCGAGTATGTCAGAAAAGAATTTGACGGTTTGATAACAGGATGAGCTCGGACGGAGTTTGACCTTGTGTTACGCTCGAGGTTGGAAGATGAAGGACTGGAAATGAGACATGATGGAACAACGCAAGAAAGCATGCCATTTCCAGTCGATCCGTAAACTAGGGTGTCATAAGTAGTCTTCTCGATTGTACATCGATCTCGCCACAACCATATTCACCACCATGTCCACCTCTTCTATCTTGGCCCATCTCAAGCTTTCTACTGAAGCATCGGCAACGTCGAGGTTCATCGAGGTGAGATTTCGTTGGATGAACAATTCCGAGCCTACTGACTAGTTGGAATAAGGAAGAGACGAGAATTGATATCTCAGAGACCGGTTTGGGGCCATGCTAAGGGCTAATAGGGGTTTAACATATTGGATATTATTGAAGTCGAATTAAAGATTCAACGCATCGTTCACGTCACTAATTCCAGTTGGTAGCATGGCCTGTTGGCATAGATATCATTCAAAATTCATATTCCCATTGCCAAAACCACACGTAATGCAAGTCAGCTATCTCGCATCATCACCAGAAAGCCTCCCTTCCTCCTCCCATCCCCTACGGCCCAGGTATCGATGCGTCCTTTGCCTCCTTTGCCTCCTTTGGATAGCCTTTGCCCTTGGCTTTGGCCTTCGCCCCCTTCGGCTTCACCTTCGGAGCTTTTTGGCTCTCCTCATCGTTTTTCTCTTCGGCCAGAGCGTCGAGGACAGCTTGATTTGGCGAGATATGAATCTCGCCGCTATTAGAAGTCAGTTTCCCCTTACTTTTCTGGTATAACCAACCATAAATTGACTTCACTTACGCTTTATCTAGGATCACTTTATGAAAATCCTTGCCGAACCGCTCTGGTATGATAGAGGCCCAGAATGCATCCCGAATCTTGGCGGGCGTGGCTGCCGTATCGACCTCCGCGAGAAAATACGCAAACGTAGGCTTGGATTTGGCATATGAGCCGCCTCCCGTTTTGGTGCGGGTAAATTTGCGAATCACCGTGTCTTTGGCCTCCTGGTTTGATTGCACCGCGATTTCAATGGTCGGGTGGGCCTTTGATTACGGTCTGCGAAAGAAGCCTTAGTGAGACAACCCTACTCATTCGAGTGGATAGTAGTGAGGTGAGATCGCAAACTTGTGAGACTTACAGCTTGTCTATCTATCCGAAAATTCTTCCCGCTGGTCGTACTCAAGCCCTGCACGCATCGAATGATTTTCTTATCATCCATCTCGTGGTAAATAAAGTCCTCTAAACATCTTAAAGCCATGGCGAATAAAGAAGTAGTTAAACAGACCGTGGTATGATGTATTTGAAGTAAGGTAGGTAGGTGATAATGTAAGTAGCTTGAATGAGAAGACCGGTGGTAGGAAGATGGTGAGAGTTGGAAGGAGAAAGGAGAAAGGAGAAAAGCGTTTGTAAGGCTGGTCGAGTCAGAATTATTCACATACAGTAGCACTCGGTGTGTTGGTCATCCTTAGGTCATGTTCTCACCTCACCACGCATTCACCTGGCACGTGTTCTTAGCTCACCCTAAGCTCACCATTCACCGTCTCAACAGTCGGAAATGAGGGAATTCCCTGCATGCTTACATTACATCATTACCTTCTGCCAGTACCTCACACTTCCGGTAGGGTTACTTAAGGTAGGTACCTACTATGTACCTACTTCAGTAGAGTGACTTCTGGCATAGAGCTGTCGGTGCCTAAACCTCTCCTAATTTAGCCCGATCTAATGTACACGCACCCAAGGAGACTTGCAATGTCCCGATCCAGAGCCATCCGTCTCCACGTAGCTGCCATCACCATGATATACATCTGTCATCACTTCGTCTCTCTTCTCGTCGTCTGTAATGACCTCCTTCTCCTTACCCTTCGTCCGCTTCTGCTCTCCTTCCGTAGGGTTAATTCCGTGATTCCCCTTATCAAACACCTCTTCAACCTTAGAATCCTGCTCATCCGAAGTATCATTCCCCATCTCCGCATCCAGCTGCATGCTCTCTTCTTGTTCCTCTTCCTCTTCCTCTTCCTCTTCCTCTTCCTCTTCCTCTTCCTCTTCCTCTTCCATCTGATATTCTACCCACCGGACATGCGTACAGTCGTTCTCATTCCATAGCTTCATGATGCGTTCGCAGAGTTCACGATCGTAGATATTGCGATTCTCCCACGCAGCTCGAGCAAGAGGGGAATCAGAGTTCTCGAATTCTTTCAGGTACACAGCACGCAGCTGTGTCAATGTATGTTCCTCAATCTTCTCGAGCCACAGTTTGTTGGCATCTAAAGTAGCTTCCATTAAGTCTTCTGGGCTCCAGTCAAATTTCTTAGCCAGCATATGTAGATTAGGGCCTGAGTGCGGCACGTCGTAGCTGTCACAGCTTTGTAAGAAATCAGGGATCTGTTGGATGAAGATCAATGGCTCCAACTGAATGTTTTCCCAGTCCAGAAGTGCCAGAGGCTCGCAAGCATCATTGACGAGGATGTTTCTCAACGCGATGTCGTGATGAGAAAGGATCGTAGATAAGTCATTAGGGGCGTCCTGGGTGGCGTTCCACAGTGCTGGCAGGTATTCGCGTAGCGCCTCGGTTCCCACTCGAAGATGGTCGAGTTCTTTCAGTTGCACCTCCCGCCAATTTGCGTCTTCCCAAACTCCGCCTTCGCAGCTCATAGGGAGTTTCCAACGTCGCTTCAGCAGCGGTTGTTTGGAGTCGTTCGTTCCCAGCGAAACCTTCATCTTGAGTGTCTCTACCTCAAGCTCTGTTATGGCCAACACTGCGTCGTAGAAATCGCGCGAGGAATCGTATGGTCCACGATAGACATTGTAGAGTAGACGCCCATCCTGATTTAGTAAAGTGTGGACTGAGCGACCCACGTAGAATTGAAGTTGTCCCTCTGTGAAATGCATGTAGATGCCCCCAATCTTCTCGGATTTTATCGCGGACAACTGCTTGTTCCAATTCGCGACGACTCTTGTAAGATCCACCTTTTGGTTGTAACCAATGTCAGCCCATGATTCGCTCATGGGGCCTCCCATTATCCTCTCCATGAGGATCCATTCCAGGCCTAGCTTGTTCTTCGTTGAAGAGTCAAACGCATAAATCTCAGGCACAGGGATATTGGTAGAACACCTAACAATTTCCGTAGTTGCCACATCGCACTCGGTCTTGTAGTACGGATCGATGGGCAACGTTACGCGGAAAACATAGTGTTGCTTCTGCTTTGTCGCTCTGTCCCTAGTCTCTATGGCGTATACTTTATTAAAACCCCCCTCTGCCATGAATGAAATTGAGGTACTGTCTTTTTCAGAGCCTAGATATTCTAACCAAGGCCAGGCAGTCTCCTTGATATCCGCTATATCTGGCTCTACCACCCAGCACGCGGTTGGGGTAAAGTGATGATCGTCGTGGGTCCACTTCATCTTGCTGTTCTGTGTCTTCGGCGAGAACGCAAGAGGTATCTCGTTACGTACTCGTACGGGGAACTTTGGCCTCGATACGACCTTGATGATATCGGAGGTTCTAAATGCTGGCGTATATGTCTTGGTCTTTGATTCGGGTATTGATGGACAAGATATGGAGTTGACAATATCGTCATGGACTGCCGTTGAAAGCGCCACTCTCGGGCTACCTACGGATCTAGGTGGGGAAATATATGCTAAACTGCCATCGTATTCCGTACCGTTGCGCAAATCTTCGCGTATGGAATTGTCAGGAGCAGTAGAATATGCCGAAGGTTCTCCCGTGACCGTGTCTGCGGCTCCATTGTCACAGTCCATTCGGCTTGCGTCATCAGATGAGGAGAAAGAGGTATCATTTTCAACCAGTTCATCGATAGACTCTGGAATTGGATCCCTCGGTGGCGAGGTTGGTGGGGTCTTCAATTGTTCTGCTATCCCATTTAAGGAGTACCACCCGTTGTGGTGGCTGCCGTTAGAGCTAGAGCGAAGTGTTGTCGAAGGTGAGAGCGGCGGTGATTCACTGGAAGAATCTCCGGTGTCGTCTACTTCTACTGATGCTTCTAGAAGGGTTGCGGGGCGTTCCCTCATGTATTCTCCGGGAAAAGTGCAATCGAAAGGCCTGTCGTCCTTAATAGCGCGAGTCGACTTGTCATCCTCGGACTTTGTCGTTCCCTCACGCGGATTCCAGGAAGGAAAAGATCGCACTTTTCTCAACCTGAAGTTTGGAACCATGCCGATCAGAGCTTTTGGGTCCCCGGCGTCTCTCGTAACTCCAGCTGCCATGGGACCAGCCATTCCATCGCTAGAATCCATGTCCGCCAACCTATTGGAATCAGTCAGCTTGGGCCAGGAAGTGTTCGGTAGCTAGCGCACCTCAAACGGTGAACAACTCGTGGCGCAGATAAACTCATGCACCGACGTCGGGCGTTTGTATCTTCCCGGATGTATTTGTGCTCTACCGGCTACCGTGCGGGCTTTATTGCAATCACACCGAAGCGGTCAGAGTAGAGTGCAGTTTCGTACGGACCTTGATGATCTAGGCGCAATATTCGATGATAAAAATGATCGTTGAATACCTTACTGAGACAAGAAGTCGGCGCTTTGAAGTAGACGTGCGAGTACCCTAGTGTTGGCCTCAAGTTTGCCTCATCACATGATGAGTCATAACCCAAAAGAGGTGTTGGAGTGAATGTGAGGGCGGTTATACGTGGAATTGTCTTTACTCAGTGCATTAACTACAATCAATCGAAGAACGATGAGGTCGCAAGTGAAGAGGGAGGAAGGGCAGGTGCTGGTGCAGAGGGGCATTACCATGGTACAGAAGACACGCGAGATCGTGTCTTGTCAGAGACGAATCTCAAACAACGCTACCTATGGAACAGAACAGTATCATTGTGTGCATACTGGTATCACGTCCTTTTGTCGCATTGTCTAGGAACTACAAAGGCCATCTTTGGAGCAGCGAATCGGCTTCTGACCGTCGCTTATGCACGTCATTTAAACCATGCTGCCCTAAGATATACAGCCACGGCTAATCCAACTTCATTCTAGTTACTAGATATCTTCGTACTGCATTAGAAAGCATTTCAAACAAAGACGCTAAGCATACGCGGCATCCCCTCTGCTCTTCCGCTTCTTCTTCGCTTTCCCCTCTACACCCGCTGCGTCCTCCCCATCCTCTCCCCGTCGCTTCTTCAGAATTATTGCGTCTAGTGGCACGTCTCCACTGCTCTTCCTAGACCGTTTCTTCTTGGGCTTGTCCGCCTCCACGGCTGCGCTCGCCTCATTGTCGACTAAAGCGGAAGAACCTTCGGTATTGCGCTTGCGCTTTCTCTCCTTCTTCTTCTGCCTCTCTTCTTTTTCCTTCATGCGCGCATCTACCTCTGCTGAAATGTCCTCCAACTCCACACAGTTGGTTTCTGTACTTTCAGGCAAGTCACCATCGTGCTTCATTTTGTGCTTTTTTGTCTTGTTTGCGTCGGTGGGCTCCGGAGGTGAAGAGCTCCGCTTCGATGGCCTATACGGTACTCCAGGAAGATTAACTGGCGAAGGCTCAGTGTCGATGAAGAAGTGCGAATTTCTTTCCTCTGCAATGCCTTCGGCGGGTTGGCCATCACTCGCTTGCCCATTGATAACCGCAGGCTCGTTGGCGCCCTTCGTAGCAGCACTACCGGACCCCGAACCTAAGCTGCAACCACTCACGTTCTCCTTCGCAGCTTTAGTAGCCTTATTATGCGACAATTTTCTCCTCTTCACGCTCTTACCTTGGCCAACCTCATGGTCTACTCCTGCAGGCTTAAATATTTCGCCCTGGGCCCGAGCATTCGCAGCTACCCTGCCATACTCTCCTGTAGTCTTGCCATATTCGTGATCCTTGGGTGGGCAGCCAGGGTACATGGAGGCCGAGGAAGCGCGCAGTGGAACCTGGTAGATTTGATCTGCTGGGAGTACCTGCTCAGTCTTAGTCTATAGATGGCATTCTGCCGGCAAGGAAAGCTTACAAAGATCCTCTCAGTTTCTTTCGATGCATATAACATTTCCTTCGCCCTAGCCAGAAATTGACTCGTGGTTCGATGGTTATCAGATTCTGCAACTGTATGCCTTCGAACCATGTCCAGCATCTTCATGTGGCCTTCGATGAGGGATATGTGATGGTTGAAGATCTATATAACGATGAGCCAATCCGGGAGCTCCTAGCATAGAGTTACAGTGAAGGACAGCGCTTACCTCAGGCCAAGGAATACGTCTTGCAGGTGTAGGTTCCCTCCTTGGCTTTCTCCAAGGCCCATCCTTGAAACCTCCACCCTTAAGTTCTCCCATGTTCGTCAATTCTGGAGTCGGCGAATGACCACGTTCCACCATTATGAATTTATTGCGAACGTTGCTCCAGTGTCAAAGGATGGTGCGCCAGTGATCTACAAATTACGGAAATAGGGCTGCCTTCGGGTGTTACAGCGGGAGCTAGACCCATGTTACATTAGCGGCGGCTCGGCTATGGCGGCACCCTCGGCAGATAAATCTGTCTTGTTTAAGTTTAAGCGAGTGTTGATGACTTGATCACCAAACAACAGTTGAGAATCCACTCTTCTTTGTCATGTATATAGTCCCATTGTCTTTTCGTCACTCTTTTACAGTCTTTACAGTATCTTATAGTTCCCATAAATCATCATATTCTGTTCTCTTGGAGTTATCACACTATTTCTACGGATTACCACTACTCATACTCGCCACCATGACTACCTCCATAGGCGAAGAGATCAACGCCGCAACAAGGAGCCTGCACACTCCCCTAAACCGTCGTATCCTTGTGCTTCTTCCGCAGGCCCTGCCCCCCAAAACTCGCACGCCCACTCTCTACGGCTACGGTTTGTCGCATTTCCTTCCTATATATCATACCTTTGAATTTTGCTTCCGCTCCATCCTCAATTCACCCTCGACACCATCACGTGCAGGTACATTTCTACGCAAACTGTACATTCCAGAATTGGAGCGCACGCAAAAACTTCGGGCGGATTTGACAAAGCTACTTGGCTGTAACATTACGGCGGGTATGGAAATTGGAGGTCCATGGAGGCAACAACAATCTTTCATGACCCACATCCGTACCTCTACGAATGAAAAGCCCCACCTCCTAATAGCATACACCTGGATCCTCTACATGGCCCTATTCTCCGGGGGCCGGCACATCCGCGCCCGCCTACAGTCCGCAGGCCCGAAGTTCTGGGGTGTAGAAGTGGAAGACCCTCCTCTGTCATTCTGGACATTCCCTTCTAGCACGGATGGCGAAGACCTAAAGACCCTCTACAAAGCCCAAGTCCTCGAACTCTCAACCTCGCTTACAGAGCTAGAGAGGAAAGAGATTGTGGCTGAGGGGGTGGAAATTATGACCACGATGTTGAAGCTTGTTGATGAGGTTGATGAGCTTTCTAATCCGTACAAACCCACGTCGAGAGGTAGGGAGCTATCGCTGCCGGAAGAGCAAACACCGCCACTGCTCAAGCGTCTTTCTAACCTTTTCAAATGACTAGGGAATTTCACAACGAAGGAATCCGGGCATAAATCCTCCCGCATAATGAAAGGCAACAGCGACTAGGATTACCCAATTCGCATACCGTGACCAGTTTTTACTCAAGCATTTAGAATGGCGTTTCCAGATACCCGGTCGTCATGGCATATTGGATGTGTACCTAGTTCTTTCTTAGCTCGCCAGAGGAAACGCAAACCAACCATTCGATACATCATAGCCTTGCTTAATTTCCAAGATAAGTAATAACCACCTCACCTTCCTTATATGAACCAACCCCACCAATCCCACATGATTCTCCTCCTCTTCTCCATATCACACTGTCTTGCAAACAATTTTTAGATTAGGACTTTCTACTCTCGAAGAAAAAGTGTCAGTGAACTGAAAACCATCTCCCTAACCACATAGAAACAAGATACGTGGATGCACTCGACGCGACCAAACAACAAAGCTCTTACTTCATCTTCCTACTAATTAATTAATTATCAGATATCTCAGTGAATCTCGCCTTCCATCGATGACAAACTCACCGATCTTCTGATACCTTGATTACGTTGCAGGCTTAAGATGACAAAATATTGAACTATATAGCCCTGAAGCCACCCACTCACATCTCTCCTCCCTACAGTCAAGCAAAGAAGAATTAAGCTCCGTACCTATAATGCGAGCTAAAGAATATTGCTATACAGTTACCTAGTCCGCCCGAATCTAAGCACAATCCTTCAGCTTCCTGCCACCGACCACTTCAACAACCACTGTGGTGAAATAATCTCCCTATCTTTCTGCTTCAGAAACCGATTTCCCACCTTCCAATCCACTAGTCCACGAGCACCAAAATGTGAAACTGAATCCTGCTTTCACCGTATCAACGTTCCCTTGGCGATGTGCTTTCTTTGGTGTCTATTGCCGCTTCACTTCCATGGATTTCTCCTGCTGCCACTTCACCCTTCTCACGCTGCTCAAGCAGAATCTCCACCAGCTCAACCGCACTTTCGAAATATTTTCCCATAGCGCTTATATGATCCTTACACTTAGACAGCGCTTCAATCAAACAGGATGCCTTTCCCCTTGAGGGATCCCAATCCCGGGACAAAGTAGTAAACTCTGAGAGGGA